>Ga0134100_1001207_pt1 | contig 25217 bp, 18 predicted proteins | sample 11_taG_2_FD_94444 | JGI IMG/M metagenome (GOLD analysis project Ga0134100, IMG submission 94444) | Switchgrass degrading microbial communities from high solid loading bioreactors in New Hampshire, USA - 11_42_5_180_A3 metaG | ecosystem: Engineered > Bioreactor > Semi-continuous > Anaerobic >...
CCGGAACGCATCACGAATTCAACCAGGTTTCTCACTGATATTTTTATATGATTAGACAATATAATCACCCTTCAATAAGTGGTGATTATATTATATACCATATTATTGCTCCTTTCCATTATGATAGATGAAATCTTAAAATGCCTAAACATTGGAAAACAGAAACAGAGAAATTTGACTATTTAATGTTAGATCCTGCAATTAAAAATTTAATAAAGCCACAAAACAACTAACATCAGAAACCCAATGTTGTATTAAGACTTGTATTTACAATGCTATAAGTGAGATAAACATAGGTATAGATGCAAAGATTAGGTATTTACTTTTGTTCAGCATAAGGTTTCTTATGTTGAAGTAATTATTTCTTAATATGAAGATTAGAACCTAGTGTAGGATATTATAAAATGCAGAAATTCATATTTTTTCATCTCTTTACAGGTAGTCTATTATCCAAGAACTTATTCAATATAAGCAAGATTATGAATATCAGTTTTTTTCTTCATTCCTTTTAAAGTGAAAGTTCCTTAGCTCGATCAACTAACATATAAAAACTTACATTTTACTGTAGTTCTATTAAAGGAGAACCAGAAGAAATACTCTTAATAGGTCCAACGCTATTTACATTCTACTGTAGTTCTATTAAAGGTACATAGATTTAATTTTACATATTAGGTGGTGGCATAAATTTACATTCTACTGTAGTTCTATTAAAGGTACATAGGCCTGCAGCAAAGATTTGTGCTGCAGCCATTTACATTCTACTGTAGTTCTATTAAAGGATAGTTTGGACAATCTTTCAACTTCAAATTCTTTTGTATTTACATTCTACTGTAGTTCTATTAAAGGATACGCGTGAGAGAGTATAAATAATGTTTGTGAGGGATTTACATTCTACTGTAGTTCTATTAAAGGGAATTATGTTCTTCAGTAAAATTAAATTCTAATACCATTTACATTCTACTGTAGTTCTATTAAAGGTTCTTTAAGCTCTATAACAAAAGTAGATATTGGTACATTTACAATCTACTGTAGTTCTATTAAAGGTTTACACCAGCAAGAGGAAACAATGGTAATTTTAGCATTTACATTCTACTGTAGTTCTATTAAAGGAAATCTGCTCCCCACCATTCAAGAGTATTCTTTATCATTTACATTCTACTGTAGTTCTATTAAAGGCCACTGCTGATACCAGCATATCTTGAAGCGTATCTAAATTTACATTCTACTGTAGTTCTATTAAAGGAAAATTCTAAATACTACCCCAGCTTATTTAATGGGTATTTACATTCTACTGTAGTTCTATTAAAGGTGAGCTGCGTTTAGTAAATTACTATCTGAAATATTTATTTACATTCTACTGTAGTTCTATTAAAGGTGTTCCTTTACAATTGGAACCAATCACTGATGGCATATTTACATTCTACTGTAGTTCTATTAAAGGACCTTCAGAAGTAATTGGTACATCTAACTTACCGGTATTTACATTCTACTGTAGTTCTATTAAAGGTGAAATCACTCAGTTAATAGACCTAAAAGAAGCTGCAATTTACATTCTACTGTAGTTCTATTAAAGGTCCTAATTTAAAAGATAAAGAGCTACAAGAATCCTAATTTACATTCTACTGTAGTTCTATTAAAGGGGAGAATTCAAATGCAAACAAGACGAGCAAAAATGGATTTACATTCTACTGTAGTTCTATTAAAGGTTCTATTGCCTTTTCTATATACTCTTCTATTGTCCAAATTTACATTCTACTGTAGTTCTATTAAAGGTACATCTATGTAGAAAGGGTGATATGATGACAGACATTTACATTCTACTGTAGTTCTATTAAAGGGCCAATCCTTTCCTCCTCCCTAAGAATTTTTACCAATTTACATTCTACTGTAGTTCTATTAAAGGTTGTTTGTATGTTCTTGTGTCGTTTTAGTGTCGTTTATTTACATTCTACTGTAGTTCTATTAAAGGTAAAGTGCCTGATTTAGTGGAACCTAACACATAATCATTTACATTCTACTGTAGTTCTATTAAAGGCATTATTCAGGTTACAAGTTTATACCAAACTCTTTTATTTACATTCTACTGTAGTTCTATTAAAGGTTAATTTCCTGGCCTTTTTTATTTTTTTTGGAAATATATTTACATTCTACTGTAGTTCTATTAAAGGAATTAATTCATGATAAATATTTGGAGGGATTAGAAATATTTACATTCTACTGTAGTTCTATTAAAGGCAGTATTCATTTTCTCCAGGAAGGTATCCATCATCATTTACATTCTACTGTAGTTCTATTAAAGGATTTTCAAAATTTGCAATATAGCCTCTATGATTAAGATTTACATTCTACTGTAGTTCTATTAAAGGAAATTCAGGAAATGCTATGTACTTTAAATTTTCTTTTATTTACATTCTACTGTAGTTCTATTAAAGGTTGATAACACGACTTCCTGTTTACCTACAGTAGATTGATTTACATTCTACTGTAGTTCTATTAAAGGGTTTGCAGAATTAGCTCAAGCAGTTCAAGAATTAAGATTTACATTCTACTGTAGTTCTATTAAAGGTTCCTCATGTACATCTCCAAAACTTATTTGTATATTATTTACATTCTACTGTAGTTCTATTAAAGGTGTGAAATCCGTATCATACACAGATAAGCTGAATGAATTTACATTCTACTGTAGTTCTATTAAAGGCTGCATGATGAGTCTTATAATGCCGATCCAATGTCCATTTACATTCTACTGTAGTTCTATTAAAGGGATTTTTTCCGTCTGTGTTGCTCCGTATGGATCCACATTTACATTCTACTGTAGTTCTATTAAAGGTTCCCTTTCCTTTATAAGCTCCAGCAATAACTCTATATTTACATTCTACTGTAGTTCTATTAAAGGATATAAAGCACCGCTACAGTGAAAGCTGTGTTAAGCATTTACATTCTACTGTAGTTCTATTAAAGGAAGCGCTTACTAGATGTTTCTACTATCATACTTGCATTTACATTCTACTGTAGTTCTATTAAAGGTTGGAAAAAGAAGGCTATAAAATAGTATACAAAAAAATTTACATTCTACTGTAGTTCTATTAAAGGCCTATCCCATGCCATAACAGGCAAAAAATAATATTAATTTACATTCTACTGTAGTTCTATTAAAGGAGTTTTCACCGTCTCTAATCAATTCTTCCTGAGTTTTATTTACATTCTACTGTAGTTCTATTAAAGGCTCAACCTGCCACAGCAGGAATATAAAAAAATAAAAAATTTACATTCTACTGTAGTTCTATTAAAGGCAACGTATATTAATGATAATGCATACTTTGTACAAAAATTTACATTCTACTGTAGTTCTATTAAAGGCACCAGGCAATAAGATTGATTATCATATGGTGACGGAAATTTACATTCTACTGTAGTTCTATTAAAGGTTTTACTCCAGAAGAATTATTAAAAGAAAATGAACGGATTTACATTCTACTGTAGTTCTATTAAAGGGGAAAGCCACACATTCCTCAATAAAATCATGTACCCAATTTACATTCTACTGTAGTTCTATTAAAGGCCGCAAACTTATTTGCCTCATGTTCATACGGTCCTACATTTACATTCTACTGTAGTTCTATTAAAGGTTTTCTTTCTGCCGTATTTCTTCTTGTTCATTTCTTATTTACATTCTACTGTAGTTCTATTAAAGGACCATAGATATATTCGATTGGCAACATGGTACCAGTATTTACATTCTACTGTAGTTCTATTAAAGGCGTTTTGGGGCGATTTAAGCGGCGAGGATGAAGTGCATTTACATTCTACTGTAGTTCTATTAAAGGAAAGTGTGCACTACTATATATACTTAACTTGATTATAATTTACATTCTACTGTAGTTCTATTAAAGGCTCAACCCCCGCAGTAAATCTTACATTCTCATAGTTATTTACATTCTACTGTAGTTCTATTAAAGGCAATTAAACTTTTCTATATATATCCCGTCTATTTTGAATTTACATTCTACTGTAGTTCTATTAAAGGTTCTTCACAATCCGCTTCCACATCTTCCAATAAGTCTATTTACATTCTACTGTAGTTCTATTAAAGGCCATTTATATGGCATAGAAGGATATTTCGGACTCCCATTTACATTCTACTGTAGTTCTATTAAAGGACCCAATTTCTCTTCAAATTCATTTCTTTTATAGTAATTTACATTCTACTGTAGTTCTATTAAAGGTTCTAATCTTGTTTTCTCATCTGTATCCTTGGTATTATTTACATTCTACTGTAGTTCTATTAAAGGACCGAAGTAGTAGCAACAAGAGTTGAGTTTTTAGAAATTTACATTCTACTGTAGTTCTATTAAAGGTTGTGCTAGAGCTACCATTGTTAATGAATATTCCATATTTACATTCTACTGTAGTTCTATTAAAGGAGAGCTTGGGCTTATGATAAATTAATTGGTATTACATTTACATTCTACTGTAGTTCTATTAAAGGGTTAAAAGAAGAAAATAAAATTAGATTAGAGATAAATATTTACATTCTACTGTAGTTCTATTAAAGGCCAAATCACCTTTTACTATCACAGGGTAAAATTAATTATTTACATTCTACTGTAGTTCTATTAAAGGAGCTATACCTGAACGTATCTTCTGAAAAGCTTCTTCATTTACATTCTACTGTAGTTCTATTAAAGGTATAATTTTCGTAATCTATAGCTGGAAATACTACTTGATTTACATTCTACTGTAGTTCTATTAAAGGTCCTGCCTAGCAGGTTGAGCGTCGCACCCCTTTTTATTTACATTCTACTGTAGTTCTATTAAAGGTTAGTAGGCTCTTTGGGTTATGAGGTACCTAAGGATATTTACATTCTACTGTAGTTCTATTAAAGGTCAGGTATCCCTTGCCTTTGGGAAGAAGGTGGCGGAATTTACATTCTACTGTAGTTCTATTAAAGGTTTGTCCTTCTGGAGCAGTTTCTGCCAAGATACCTTATTTACATTCTACTGTAGTTCTATTAAAGGTTTAAGATGAATTCCAGAAACCGACTTGAAAAAATCGCATTTACATTCTACTGTAGTTCTATTAAAGGCAATTTGCGACGAAAGACACAGACAAATAGACTACATTTACATTCTACTGTAGTTCTATTAAAGGGTTTATATCCTTCTTGTTTAATATATTTAGGCTCTTATTTACATTCTACTGTAGTTCTATTAAAGGCCTCTCTGGCCCGCTAAATTAATAATGTTAATTCCTTTATTTACATTCTACTGTAGTTCTATTAAAGGAATTACTGAACCAACAATTGATACCCATACGTCAACATTTACATTCTACTGTAGTTCTATTAAAGGCGGCACCTATCTGGGCGACAAGATCATCCTGTTGTAATTTACATTCTACTGTAGTTCTATTAAAGGCCTTATAACCATTATTATTTATCACTAAATGTTCTTCATTTACATTCTACTGTAGTTCTATTAAAGGCTCATTCGATATAATACCGAAATCTATTGTAATAAAATTTACATTCTACTGTAGTTCTATTAAAGGCTGTCATTAAACGTCTTACCCAGCCCTCTGTATCCATATTTACATTCTACTGTAGTTCTATTAAAGGATTGACTATGAGTGCTGGAGAATGTAAGACAATTTTATTTACATTCTACTGTAGTTCTATTAAAGGTCCAAACTCCTTAATAATCTGTCACCATTGATTTTACATTTACATTCTACTGTAGTTCTATTAAAGGATTGACTATGAGTGCTGGAGAATGTAAGACAATTTTATTTACATTCTACTGTAGTTCTATTAAAGGTACGATGATGACCATATTGTGTTAATGTCATACAATAATTTACATTCTACTGTAGTTCTATTAAAGGATCGAATATGCTCTTTCATCCTCCTATTCTAGACCAAATTTACATTCTACTGTAGTTCTATTAAAGGCTGGAGTAACTATTCCTGCTGTTCTCATTGGTGAGGATTTACATTCTACTGTAGTTCTATTAAAGGAAATAACCATTATCATTCTTCACCAAATGACTTATATTTACATTCTACTGTAGTTCTATTAAAGGGGATTGCGATGATAGAGGCAGCATTGAGAGAAGCATATTTACATTCTACTGTAGTTCTATTAAAGGCTTCATGGGTAACCCATCTTTTAAACTTTTTAGCTGTATTTACATTCTACTGTAGTTCTATTAAAGGTTTGCGGATTTGAATAATGCAGCAAAGATTAATGCATTTACATTCTACTGTAGTTCTATTAAAGGGATGTGGGGATAAGTGAATTGTTTGAATATTTGGTATTTACATTCTACTGTAGTTCTATTAAAGGTCATTCAAACTAATGATAATAAACGTGTAACATCTTCATTTACATTCTACTGTAGTTCTATTAAAGGAAGGGCAAGAATGTTTTATATTTGGTAGAAGAAGTAGATTTACATTCTACTGTAGTTCTATTAAAGGTTACTAGTTGAATATGATAAGCCATTGGTAGTTGCTATTTACATTCTACTGTAGTTCTATTAAAGGTGTCCATATCCCTTCTAATACTCCTATTATTTCTCCATTTACATTCTACTGTAGTTCTATTAAAGGCAGATGAAGCTGCTGACTCTGAATTAGATTTAGCAGAATTTACATTCTACTGTAGTTCTATTAAAGGCAAGAAGCAAGAGGTAAAAAAGTGAATAGAGAAAATATTTACATTCTACTGTAGTTCTATTAAAGGCCGGGAATATCGTCCTCATCATCCCAACCATTCCCGCATTTACATTCTACTGTAGTTCTATTAAAGGAATCCTCAGTGTTGGAATCATCGCTCAGGGAGATGCATTTACATTCTACTGTAGTTCTATTAAAGGTTTTTTTGAAATGTTCCATAGTGCCCCAGATACCACATTTACATTCTACTGTAGTTCTATTAAAGGGAGTGCTTTTTTTGTTGCGGTGACCTCTATTTCAGTATTTACATTCTACTGTAGTTCTATTAAAGGTTTGCATGGCTGCCTGTACCGCAGCCTCTAGGTATGCATTTACATTCTACTGTAGTTCTATTAAAGGCCAAATGTTTAAAAAAAATGGTTACAAGCTATAGGCATTTACATTCTACTGTAGTTCTATTAAAGGATGTAAAAAGTCGGTTCTTGTGTTTCTTATTTTTTCAATTTACATTCTACTGTAGTTCTATTAAAGGGCATATAAAACTGTAGGAGTATCAGCCAATGAATATAATTTACATTCTACTGTAGTTCTATTAAAGGAAAGACAAGTGTAATAAATCATAAAAATATGTTTTAATTTACATTCTACTGTAGTTCTATTAAAGGCTCTGCATTTCCACCGGCTTGGGACGGTTGCTCCAGATTTACATTCTACTGTAGTTCTATTAAAGGCGTATCCATCGTGTTCATCATCTCCTGCCATGTACAAATTTACATTCTACTGTAGTTCTATTAAAGGGATGGAAAAATAATGACTTATTTGGAAGCAATCAACATTTACATTCTACTGTAGTTCTATTAAAGGCCTGCTCTGCAGGGTCTTGGCAACTTCATAGCGTCTATTTACATTCTACTGTAGTTCTATTAAAGGGAATTTAGTTGATGTTATGAGAAAGATTTTAGAATATTTACATTCTACTGTAGTTCTATTAAAGGTTGTAAGTAAATTCAGTATTGAAGATAAAAGTAAATATTTACATTCTACTGTAGTTCTATTAAAGGAGGTTTAGGACTTATAATAAGGCTGTTAAGATTTATATTTACATTCTACTGTAGTTCTATTAAAGGTGAGGAAAGCAGGGCATAAAAAATGCCCCGTATATTAATTTACATTCTACTGTAGTTCTATTAAAGGGACACGAGTTATTCTCACCGTCATAGGGACTGTTTATATTTACATTCTACTGTAGTTCTATTAAAGGCCTGCTCTGCAGGGTCGTGGCAACTTCATAGGGTCCATTTACATTCTACTGTAGTTCTATTAAAGGCCGGGTACCTTTACAAGTTTTTAGTTAGTTTCTAGCATTTACATTCTACTGTAGTTCTATTAAAGGAAATACATGAGATGCATCAGGAGCGATGGAGGGAATATTTACATTCTACTGTAGTTCTATTAAAGGTCACATGACAGTGTGGATTACTACCATCGGGATAAGATTTACATTCTACTGTAGTTCTATTAAAGGATTCTCATCAGTAAGCTTTCCTTCATAAATATCATTATTTACATTCTACTGTAGTTCTATTAAAGGCAAATTCTAGGTGTTCAACTGTGATGATATTGTTTTGAATTTACATTCTACTGTAGTTCTATTAAAGGCTGTACCTGTCTTGCCTATATATTCCTTAGATATTAATTTACATTCTACTGTAGTTCTATTAAAGGTTCCGTTAAATCCAACAGTACCGGGAGAAATACCAGTATTTACATTCTACTGTAGTTCTATTAAAGGGAGCAGGTTGAGCGGAAGGACCTATACAGGTCCTGCATTTACATTCTACTGTAGTTCTATTAAAGGTATTACAAGTCGTAAAAACAAAACGTCTGTGGTAGAATTTACATTCTACTGTAGTTCTATTAAAGGTCATCCCTAGTCTAGTATTCTATACCTGCTTATATCCATTTACATTCTACTGTAGTTCTATTAAAGGGAGATTAGAGAAACAGTAAGAGAATTTGAAGTTTAAATTTACATTCTACTGTAGTTCTATTAAAGGAGCCACTATGATATAAAAAACAACAAGTGGCTATAATTTACATTCTACTGTAGTTCTATTAAAGGCCTGAGTATTGTTTGCTGCTGCATCCTGGCTTCCTGCATTTACATTCTACTGTAGTTCTATTAAAGGACCTTGAGGCTTTGGACCTTGAGGCTGCAGTTATTTCATTTACATTCTACTGTAGTTCTATTAAAGGATGTGGTTGTTTTGCATTAATATTAAAATAATATAAATTTACATTCTACTGTAGTTCTATTAAAGGCTGTCCTTTACTTTCCATTTCTTGCTTTTTGTCTTATTTACATTCTACTGTAGTTCTATTAAAGGTTATGGTTTAAATTATTATGTTTTAAATTTATTTTTAATTTACATTCTACTGTAGTTCTATTAAAGGGAAGAACACCTAGATTTTGTGTTATTGCCTCAATTACATTTACATTCTACTGTAGTTCTATTAAAGGTATGAGTTTAAGAAGTTTATCCAGCGTTTGAATTATGATTTACATTCTACTGTAGTTCTATTAAAGGTTTTTTTACTACCCTGTATATATATTTTTGTTTCCAATTTACATTCTACTGTAGTTCTATTAAAGGTTACAATTTACCTTATGTAAGAAGTAATGTTATTGATTTACATTCTACTGTAGTTCTATTAAAGGTATAGTATTCAGGACCGGGTACAGTGGTAGATTGTAATTTACATTCTACTGTAGTTCTATTAAAGGTGCCACACATCATGCAGTTTCCTCCTGTTTTTTCTAAATTTACATTCTACTGTAGTTCTATTAAAGGTGTGGCTCCCTGCAATGATAACAGGTAGCCTTTTGCAATTTACATTCTACTGTAGTTCTATTAAAGGAAAACCTCCCGGTCTCGGCATTCTCGAGACTGTCCCATTTACATTCTACTGTAGTTCTATTAAAGGAGAGCAAATAACTATTGATGAAGGACCAGGATATTAATTTACATTCTACTGTAGTTCTATTAAAGGTACTTTATTATTTTTTAACTCTACTACATAATTATCATTTACATTCTACTGTAGTTCTATTAAAGGCAACAAGCTATGGACCTGCAGGACCTGCAACAAGCTAATTTACATTCTACTGTAGTTCTATTAAAGGCTAAATGCCCACGCCTGCGTACATACACAGGCTTTTTATTTACATTCTACTGTAGTTCTATTAAAGGTCTTAGAAGAAATGGAGGAATAAAAGATGAATAATGATTTACATTCTACTGTAGTTCTATTAAAGGAGGATGCAGGAACCAGCAGGAAGCAGCAGCAGGATACATTTACATTCTACTGTAGTTCTATTAAAGGTGCTGCAGGTCCTGCTGCTGGACCATAGATGCTGCATTTACATTCTACTGTAGTTCTATTAAAGGGAAAAACCGCATATATACGGGATAGTAGGGTATTTATTTACATTCTACTGTAGTTCTATTAAAGGTGTTTTTATTTTCAATCGTACCGAACGCAAAATTAAATTTACATTCTACTGTAGTTCTATTAAAGGGCTTAATCTCCGCCGCGAGTGCATACCGCTCTGCTCGATTTACATTCTACTGTAGTTCTATTAAAGGTTCATTCATAAACTACACCTCCTCTAATTCTATAGTATTTACATTCTACTGTAGTTCTATTAAAGGTAAAACATTAAAAGTAATATTATATGCGGTGAATCAATTTACATTCTACTGTAGTTCTATTAAAGGGCAAATAGCGAACATGCCTTGATCCCCGTTGAGGTATTTACATTCTACTGTAGTTCTATTAAAGGCTACCTGCCTTACAGGTTAAGCGTCGCACCCCTTTTTATTTACATTCTACTGTAGTTCTATTAAAGGTACTGCTTCTGGGTCTTATTTCAGCCTCATAGCCTTATTTACATTCTACTGTAGTTCTATTAAAGGTTACCATCCCTTCTCATATCCTTACCAGCTGCATCCATTTACATTCTACTGTAGTTCTATTAAAGGGCTGCAGTTCAGGAGTTAAATTTAGCGAAGAAGGCTCATTTACATTCTACTGTAGTTCTATTAAAGGTTATTGAATGAATATGATAAACCTCTTGTTGTTGCAATTTACATTCTACTGTAGTTCTATTAAAGGGACGCTGAAAGCGTACTACCTTGACGGGTCCTTTGGATTTACATTCTACTGTAGTTCTATTAAAGGCTTTTTTTGTACTGCTTGTACTAAATCTTCGTAGTCATTTACATTCTACTGTAGTTCTATTAAAGGTTTTTTTATCATTTTTAGACCTCCTTTATTTTATTAAAATTTACATTCTACTGTAGTTCTATTAAAGGAGGTACAATAAAGGAAAAGTTCCCATTTAGCATACCAATTTACATTCTACTGTAGTTCTATTAAAGGATTATGATTTTCTCCTATTTTATCACTTCTTGGTGGATTTACATTCTACTGTAGTTCTATTAAAGGTTTTTTCCTCCTAGGAGGGGAGGCGTTTTATTTTTCATTTACATTCTACTGTAGTTCTATTAAAGGAAGGTTTATACAACGTGTTGTATATAGAGATAGTGAATTTACATTCTACTGTAGTTCTATTAAAGGATATTGGCTTACTATTTTTATTTATTAAATAATAACATTTACATTCTACTGTAGTTCTATTAAAGGATTTCCTTCGCTTGAAAATGAATATCCAAAGTATATATTTACATTCTACTGTAGTTCTATTAAAGGTTCAGCAGCTAATAGAGTTACGCCACTACCTGCTACATTTACATTCTACTGTAGTTCTATTAAAGGGATGGCACTCTAATAGGTCCTTTTTTCATATATTGGATTTACATTCTACTGTAGTTCTATTAAAGGATAACCTCGGACGTTTAATTTGAAAAAATAATCTACATTTACATTCTACTGTAGTTCTATTAAAGGGATTCAGCCGGTTGTAGACTCAATAACTCAAAATCTATTTACATTCTACTGTAGTTCTATTAAAGGGGTTTCATTTTTTACAGATGATTGAAGGTGATTAAAATTTACATTCTACTGTAGTTCTATTAAAGGTAGGTCCTGTAGGTCCATAGCTTGCTGTAGGTCCTGCATTTACATTCTACTGTAGTTCTATTAAAGGAAAATATATTATCCTTGGAAGCAGGTATATATACATATTTACATTCTACTGTAGTTCTATTAAAGGTTCCAGGATGTTTTCCTACTGCAATAATCCATTCAGAATTTACATTCTACTGTAGTTCTATTAAAGGTTTTTTGCCCCCTTTAAAACATCTCCTCAATTTTGATTTACATTCTACTGTAGTTCTATTAAAGGGACGGGCTGTCTTGGCTACAGATAGCTAGGCGGATATTTACATTCTACTGTAGTTCTATTAAAGGCTATTACTATATTAGATATCTTACTTTTACCTTCAGATTTACATTCTACTGTAGTTCTATTAAAGGTGTATGTTATTTGATAGAAAGAGCGCAAGCGTAAAAATTTACATTCTACTGTAGTTCTATTAAAGGTCCTAATAAGGACTTCCTGAAGAATTTTACTTTATAATTTACATTCTACTGTAGTTCTATTAAAGGCACGCAACCTTCTTCTTGCCATTTCTTGTAGCTATCATTTACATTCTACTGTAGTTCTATTAAAGGCAAACAGTAGATTACTTTCCTCACTTTGTGAATAGATTTACATTCTACTGTAGTTCTATTAAAGGCCTATAGGAGCAACTGCTCCTAAAACCTCAATTATTATTTACATTCTACTGTAGTTCTATTAAAGGTATCCTTCCATAGCTTTTCTAGCATTATCCAAATTTATTTACATTCTACTGTAGTTCTATTAAAGGTACTTCGTATTCGTCTGTTATTTCATTATATATCTGATTTACATTCTACTGTAGTTCTATTAAAGGCTGCAATTGCGTCATCTATTGCTTGTTGATTATTAGAATTTACATTCTACTGTAGTTCTATTAAAGGCTGACAGTAAAATATAAAATTCTCTATATCTATAATTTACATTCTACTGTAGTTCTATTAAAGGTAGTTTCTTAGACATAACAAATTCTGCATCTTTCAAATTTACATTCTACTGTAGTTCTATTAAAGGAAAGAAATATTAGGAGAAGAATTTTATTCAGGTAAAAATTTACATTCTACTGTAGTTCTATTAAAGGAGACTATGTTTCACTGAAAGATATAAAAAAGGTGCATTTACATTCTACTGTAGTTCTATTAAAGGGCTTCTTTCCCAAAATCAACAAGCTTTTTGGTTGCAGATTTACATTCTACTGTAGTTCTATTAAAGGTCGCAAATGTGGGTTATGATGATTTTTTATACCATGATTTACATTCTACTGTAGTTCTATTAAAGGTATAATTATTTATTAGCGGTTACTGGAGACGCACAAATTTACATTCTACTGTAGTTCTATTAAAGGTTTCCTTCATCTAGTTCCTCACCTCCTTTGATTCTTATTTACATTCTACTGTAGTTCTATTAAAGGGTTTGCTTATCCCAAAGCACCACATTTTGAAAACGAATTTACATTCTACTGTAGTTCTATTAAAGGTCCACTAACTTGCCCATTAGCTGCATTTTTAGGCAATTTACATTCTACTGTAGTTCTATTAAAGGCCAGCCCTCGACCCAATCGACCCACTACCGCCGTAGTATTTACATTCTACTGTAGTTCTATTAAAGGTATTATAATATAAAGGAGGTATAAAAATGTATAAACATTTACATTCTACTGTAGTTCTATTAAAGGTAATGGTTTTCTGTTTGTATCTAATACAAATACCATATTTACATTCTACTGTAGTTCTATTAAAGGAATTATTATTGGAATGAATTAGAAGAGCAATCTAAATTTACATTCTACTGTAGTTCTATTAAAGGCTAGCATCTTCTTTTTTAACTCCTAATTTTATTAACATTTACATTCTACTGTAGTTCTATTAAAGGGCAGAAGGTGGAACGTATTTTGCTTGGAATGAGAAATTTACATTCTACTGTAGTTCTATTAAAGGATGTATAAAGCTATAGAAAGGGCAGACAAGTTCGATTTACATTCTACTGTAGTTCTATTAAAGGTTGTTCATCAGGTATTACAATCTCTGGAATATCTCCATTTACATTCTACTGTAGTTCTATTAAATGCTTACTGTATGGAGATAAAATGTCCAAGCAGTAAGAATTTACATTCTACTGTAGTTCTATTAAAGGTTCCTAACACCAAAGGTCTTTTACTTACTGGTCCAGTATTTACATTCTACTGTAGTTCTATTAAAGGTAATCTGCATAGTACCAAGTCTTTCATCTCCAAAGATTTACATTCTACTGTAGTTCTATTAAAGGCATTATTCTTCTTGTTATTTTAATGTCTTTAGATTTTATTTACATTCTACTGTAGTTCTATTAAAGGCCATGTTGTATAACACTTTGGACATTCGTATTTATATTTACATTCTACTGTAGTTCTATTAAAGGTGAAGTAAGAGAAATACTTCATTATGCACCACTTGAATTTACATTCTACTGTAGTTCTATTAAAGGGCAACATTTCAAATCTTATAAAATCACCAAAATCATATTTACATTCTACTGTAGTTCTATTAAAGGCTACATAAATAGAGTTATCACTGCCAATATATCTTTTATTTACATTCTACTGTAGTTCTATTAAAGGTAAGTAGAGAAACAATACATGCTGTTGTGTTCGGTATTTACATTCTACTGTAGTTCTATTAAAGGATCCAATTACCTCGCTTTCTTTGAAATTGAGGAAAGCATTTACATTCTACTGTAGTTCTATTAAAGGTCCCTTTGTTCCTTTGTAGTCTTCTGCCTAATAAAATTTACATTCTACTGTAGTTCTATTAAAGGTCCTGTATACCGTGTAACTCGTCCATTATAACTAAATTTACATTCTACTGTAGTTCTATTAAAGGTTTTAATCATCATTCAATCTTTTCCTTGCTTCTTCCATTTACATTCTACTGTAGTTCTATTAAAGGGCTATAAGCCTTTCAGGAATATCGCTTGGTGCTAGATTTACATTCTACTGTAGTTCTATTAAAGGCTACTATAAATGAGCAAAGACAAGTAGCTGAGTTAACATTTACATTCTACTGTAGTTCTATTAAAGGTCCGTAGGTGTTCCTACTTCAAATTTGCCTAATCCAGATTTACATTCTACTGTAGTTCTATTAAAGGCTAATAGACTAAAGTCTATTAGAGTCCTGTTTTTCTATTTACATTCTACTGTAGTTCTATTAAAGGTAAAACATAGAATATTCCTAGGGGAGGTATTTATTAATTTACATTCTACTGTAGTTCTATTAAAGGGTTGTGCCAAATGGTGAAGTAATATCGTCATTTAATATTTACATTCTACTGTAGTTCTATTAAAGGTATTGCTCATCTTTCACTGTTCCATCTAGTATCTTCATTTACATTCTACTGTAGTTCTATTAAAGGTTCTTTTCTCAAGTTCATCCATTTTTTCCTTCATTGAATTTACATTCTACTGTAGTTCTATTAAAGGCACTGATGCAGTGAATCTTTATGAGAGAGTAAAACGATTTACATTCTACTGTAGTTCTATTAAAGGTTGCTTCGCAAAAGCAAGATAGAGGATTTTAAGAGCATTTACATTCTACTGTAGTTCTATTAAAGGCCATTCCTTCTAACACGGATTCTAATATAATAGATTCATTTACATTCTACTGTAGTTCTATTAAAGGAAAGTGGTAATATATTTTCAAGAACTTGCAGGAGGATTTACATTCTACTGTAGTTCTATTAAAGGCAAGTCGGAGTGTTTTTTCTCTTTCCGTTTCAGGCTTATTTACATTCTACTGTAGTTCTATTAAAGGTTATCTTGGGGACTTGGATTATTAGAAAGACGTTCATTTACATTCTACTGTAGTTCTATTAAAGGAGCGCGATGAAGGCATACTTCAATATAGATGAATTCATTTACATTCTACTGTAGTTCTATTAAAGGGAATAAAATCACGAGCTGAACCCAGCAATGATTATATATTTACATTCTACTGTAGTTCTATTAAAGGCATCAGCTCCTGGGCAGACACAGACACGTTATAGTTATTTACATTCTACTGTAGTTCTATTAAAGGGAATTTATGAATTTTATTGTTTACAATTAAATCTACATTTACATTCTACTGTAGTTCTATTAAAGGCTTTATATCCTGTTCCCATATATGGTCTTTCAGGATTATTTACATTCTACTGTAGTTCTATTAAAGGCGTTTTTTTTGGCTCTATATCTCTCGTTTTCAAAAAGATTTACATTCTACTGTAGTTCTATTAAAGGTACACTTCTATTATATTTTATACCTCCCTCAAATCCATTTACATTCTACTGTAGTTCTATTAAAGGTGTCCTGTAACGTAAATCATTTATAACGACTTGCATATTTACATTCTACTGTAGTTCTATTAAAGGTGTAATGTAGAAGAAATAGACGATAGAGAAGTATACATTTACATTCTACTGTAGTTCTATTAAAGGGATTAGACTGATATATAACCAAATCATTAGTCATCCACATTTACATTCTACTGTAGTTCTATTAAAGGACTCGTCTCTGTAGTGGCCTTTATAACTGAATTACCTAATAGCATTCTGTCCATCTCTGAGTTTGTAAAAATTCTTACTATATCTTTTTATAAAAAATGCGACATTTTTACCTAATACATTAGAAATTACAGCATTGTCAATCCTAATAATTTTTTACATTACCATAGGTCGACAAAAGGTTTATTCAAAAAAAATTTGATGTTTTATCATCAACTAACCCTAAAAATTCTTTATCAAGCCATTTTTCACTTCTGCCTTTAAATACAATTACAGAATCTTTATCCTTCCTTATATATCTAAGCAATTCAGATTTTAATTTTATATACTCTAATTCAGACAAATTACCTTCAAATACAGACTTCTGAATATGTGTTAAATATTTTTTACTTATTTTAAATACATTTCTTAAAGTTTTTTGTCCCTCTTTATCCATGACTATGTCGTATATCATTATAATATACATTGATACAATCACCACCAAATTCTAAAACCAACATACTGCTTTTCATTGATAATATCTTTTACCAGCTTATAACATTCAAGTCTTATTAGGTATCTATAAGATACATCTCTATTTAATTCTTTATGATGCACCGTCTGTTCTAATCTTCTGTCATATTCCATCAGTATCTTTTTCTTTCCTGATTCTTTTAGATATAGGTAATTTGATTGTTTTTCAAAATCATCTTCTGTAATCTGGTTTTTATTTAACATAGAAAATATCATACGATCCCCTAAAAGAGGCTTAAATATTTCTGCAATATCTAAGCATAAAGAAAATCTCTTTGTTCCAGGTTCATGTAGGAAGCTTATTGTAGGATTTAATTGTGTTTTATATATTTCACTTAAAACAGTAGTATATATTAAACTATTTATAAATGAAATAAGAGTATTTATCATGTTATCAGGTGGTCTTTTTACTCTTTTTTCAAAATCCACATCTTGCTTAATTATATCTTTCCATGTAGAATAGTATATCTTTCTGATATTACCCTCTACTCCCATAATTTCAGTTATACTATTACCATAATCTATTCTACTGATTAGACTTTTTATCTCTTTCATTGGTTTTTCTAGGTTAATTCCTCTGCCGTTATAGTATCTTAAATTCCTATATATGTTATATGATGCAGTTTTTAAAATCTCTTTTGCAAGGCATAATCTTCTATCATAATCCAAATAACATCTTGCTTGTTCTACAACTAAATATCCACTTATATTAGTTTCTCTTGGATAATAACTGCCACTATAGAATCCATAATGATTAAATACATGTAATATAATACCTTTTTGAGATAGAAAATTTAATAATTTCGTATTTAAGCTAACCTCCCCAAAAAGGTATATCTCATCTGTTACTTCTGCTTTAAGATTCTTCTCATTTCCATCAAAATCTCTAATTACAACATTATTATCTTTTCTACGTAGATCTCCATCTCTAAAAATATAAAATGTTTCTCCCAATACACCACCTCCTATATATAACAAAATTCATAATATGCGCATTTTTTACAGTATGATTTGCTAATAGTAGATGGAGGCAAGTCCATATTCAATATGGACCTAATGCGCTCTAAAACCTCCATCAATTCTCTTTCTTCTTGAGAAGTTAAATATATCTCTTCACGCTTTTTTAGCAATGGATAGTCTAATATTCCTTTTTCTATTTCTACTCCTTTATTTCTCAATACCCATATGTAATACTTTAATTGCCATTTTGCTGCTTCATCTAATTTCCTAGATTTTTTTACCTCATGTATTATTTTCCAATCCTTCAAAAAATCTATACTAATCATTTCATCTATTAATATATTCTTTTTTTCTCTATCATAAGAATTTTCATCTATTAGTTTTCCAATTCCTACTAGTTCACTAGTATATTCCATATCCAAGTTATTGCTAAAAAACCAAAGCTTTCGTTTACAAACAAAATAGTAATATACCATAACCCCCGTTATTTTTCTCATGTAATCACCTTTATTTCTATAACATCCTGTTTTCAATACTTCCATTATTTTCTTCTTTCTGTTCTTTTGATTTATATTGTATACCTATATGTGAATCATAATCACAATCAAATATCTCTATTGAACCGTATTTATTTATATCTATTCTCTTTAATAGATTCCTTTCAGCTCTATATAGGGGTATGTCCAGCGTAAAATCATCTAAATAAATTCTTGCTTCGAACTTTTTCTCCCTTAATTCCTTTCTTTCATTTGGAGACATATCTTTACTGTATTCCTTCTCTAATATCTCAATATACCTTCTAATATCATCTTTATATTTTTCATATACTGGCCTTGGTATGACAGATTTTGATTCAATATTTCTAAATATCTTTTTTATATCTGATTCTCGCTTTTCATAAGATTCTACTAACTTAACATAATCTATTGCTTCCATTAATATAGTATAGTAATCTGTTCCCACTAGATTTTCTAAAGTATAGATACTATCTATTAGTGATACCTTTTTCTCTTCAGTAATAGGTCCATTTATGTCCTCGTCCTTTAACGCTTTTTTAGAAAGATTAAATATATGTTCATCTATAACCTTACCAACGCCACTACATTTAGATTCTCCACCATCAAATACATAACAATTGTAACCTTCTTTATCCCAATCTCTATCTCTATAACACCTTCCCAATCTTTGAAATAATCCATTAAGGTCAGATAGTTCTGTAATCAAAATATCGAAATCTATATCTAATGAAGCTTCTACTACCTGTGTTGTTACCCAAATGCCCTTACTTTTTGTATCCTTGTTACCAAAGTTCAGAATACTTTCTTCTTTTACTTTTCTATCTCTTTTTATGAACCCACTGTGAAATAAATTGATATTTTCTCCTTTTATGCTCTCATCTTCTAATAATTCACTATATATTCTTTGAGCTTCTTTTACAGTATTGCATATAACTAAAACTTTATTATTGTTATATAGTTTCTTTATAAAATCTGTGTTTATTTTTTCATGCACAACTTTAAGGCTATGCCTTATTCTATCCGTTGTAAATGGTTTAGGTTTAATAAATCTTACATTCTCTTTTTCTAATAACTGAACAAATATTTGAGGTAAAGTTGCTGTTAATACAGCAAATTTCCCACCTATTTTATCTATATAAGATAGCCCTACTACTAAATATGCTAACAAATCAGGCGCATACATTTGTACCTCATCTATTACTATCTTGGAATAAGATAAAGTCGCAAGTTTAGCTTCAAATCCTCTATATCTGTATACAAAATCGAATATTTGATCCATCGTACACACAGTAAGAGGTAAAGACAGCTGTTTTGTTTTGCTGTAGTATTCATCAAAATCTATTTCATCTCTTCTAGAAAAATACTCTCTTTTTATGTCCGAATGCAATAAACCAACCTTATTTTCATAATCACCTTTAACTATATTTTCCGTTATTCTCTTATACATTGCATTTATAGCCGTTTTTAGGGGTAAAGTAAAAAAACCTTTATTATCTCCTATCCACAAAAGTCCTGCTTCCGTTTTCCCCATACCCGTTTGAGCTGTTATTATAACGTTATCATTCCTATGTTCTATCATGAATTTTTGTAATCTATTCCAATCTGCATTTGGATTTTTCTCTTTAAATTTCTGTAATAAGTTATTTTTCATATCATCTAACAAAAAATCATTCTTTATTTCTACATCTATGTATCCACTAGCTGCATAATCAATTCTATTTAACAACCCCTTTATTAGAACATACCTAAAAAACAAGTCATTATCATTTTCTTCATAAATCCGGTCCATAGAAAAGTACTTTCTACTTAATTTCTTTACTTCTATATTTTCAATTTTGTCATACTTAAAGTTTTTAGCCTCAGCTTTTAATAAGTCTATTTCTTTGTTTAAACTATCCTTATCAAAATTAAAATCTCTTTCATGGTGATACGCAATAGCCTGAGCAAGCAACCTTATCCTTTCTTTTGAATATCCTAGCTCTTCTAATTTTTTTGCATTAATAAATGATAAACTTAATATGCCGTGAGGTATTTCATCACTATGTCTTCTTATATTTTCTATCTTATCCTGAAACTTCCTACTCATCTTCCCCAAATCGTGATATAAACAGGAAAGATACAATATATCCCAATCTACTTTGAGATTAGGATATATTGATTTTAACTTATTAAAATTCTCAATTAATCTGTCGGTGTGTTCTTGAATTGTTTGTTTAGGATTTGATTTAGCCCAAAAATTATTCATTTATCACGCCTCCAGTTAAGCTTTAAAGACAATATTATTATCACTGTCTTTATATATTACCTCTCCTCCTACAGCACCTATTCCTGTTGTATATAATACATCAACTTTATTCCACTTTCTAAATATTTTTGGTTTATTATTAGTTCCATAGTTTACAAGCTCATAATCCTTTGTAATTTTATATCTTGTCCCTCTGTTCCTTATTCCTGAATCTGCCCCTTCCAAAATAATGGATTCATCCTCTAATAAGTTTATTGGAATATAGGCTGCCATGTCCTGATCTAATTCAAGGTCTTCCTCAAGTTCTTCTTCAAATATATCAACTACTTTAACTTCCTTAATAATTACAAGATCTTCTCTCCTACCTAAAGATGGATACTCTCTAGGATATAGAAAAGCTTGTTCAATTTCCTTTATCAATGATTGATCCTTAGGTATAACATGGATTAACAACTCCACATCCACTAACAATTCAACAGTAGTTGGTCCCTTTGATACTGTTATAAAATTCTCTTTAGCATCACGATACTCCTCTTCACTTAAATATTTAACTTCAGAACCTAGTTCAGGATACTTATCAATTCCAGGAAAAACAATATTTCTATATTGATGGGTACCTCTAGAAATTTTTAGTATTTCCATTTCATGGCTTCCACAATTTTCACATACTTTTGCATCTTTATTATTTAGTGAATAACATTTTTTACATCTTTTTAATCGCTTTCTATCTTCTTCTTCAAATTTATGCGAAAATTCATATCTAGTGTAAAGTTCATTAACTTTAGAATGATATTTCCCTTGTACACTAATCTCCATCTCTTTATATTCTTTATAATTACATAGATTGTGAACCATACCTATTATTGTTGAGTACGGTGGCAATGGATAGCTTTCCTTTAATTGAAAGCTAGTAGGCTTTTTATAATTGGCTGTGCTTTGGTATAACCATAATCTGACAGCTTTTTTATTTTCCTTCATAATAATCTTTCACCTTGCTTTTTAATTTACTAAAAAATTCAGGCATAGGTACTGCTTTTAATTTTTCTTTTATCTCATTGTCATTGTCAAATTTACCTTCAACAAGTCCACAAATCGTATTTTCTTTAAATACATCAAACATAACTCCTTCAATTTGCTTTACAACCAATCTATTATCTTTCACATTTAAAGCATTTTCAAACACAGGGTTCTTTACATCATAAACTCCCCCTATGGCAAATATAGGTTTCAGATCTTCCCTTCTTCCTCTAATATCTCTGTATAAGAATGCAATTGCATCAAGTAACTTATGAACTCTTCTAATTTTTTCTTTATTATCTAACTGAATACCATCAACCTCATCTATGCCTATTTGTTCTAAGTCTGCTACTATAGTATATCTATAATAAGACCTATGAATTTCAGATTGTGCTATATTCATATTCTCATTTATTCTATCTGCTAATCCTTTATTTGTTAAGAAATCTAAATCACCTTTAAAAGTCTCCAAAGATATAGCATTTGAGAGTCTTACCTTTGCAGATCTCTTTTTACCCCCTGTATTCTTCTCTGTCTTTAAATACCCAAAGAAATCTAATTCAGGATAATTTTCTATTGTAGCATCTTTTGAAAACTGAATGACCTTTTTATCTCCACTACCTTCCGCATTCACTGGTGCTAATTTTTCTCCTAATTGTTCAACAATATTATACCTTAACGCTTGTCTTGATATATAAGTATATTGCTCTCCTTTATCTCTTGTCATTTTCTTAAGAGATGCTACATTGCCAACACTCTCGCCATAATTTGCACTTTCGGCTTCAAATATCATTGATATTGTTAATCCTTTTGGTTGTAAATTATTATTCATTTATCTCTCCCCCATTCTCCTCATTTTTTTCACCTTCTATCAGACCTGCCACAAAGGCATATCCAATGGTTTTAAACTGTTCTTCACTTCTTAAAGCATCCAAAAATACTTCAGGTACAGGTAATTTAGCATATAAGTAGCAATTTAACAAAGTATCCATAAAACTATCCGTATTATTTGTTTTTAATGCATTAAGTAACCTATAAGAGATACCACTTAATTTATCAATAGCTCCTTTGCTTCTATATTTTTCTCTCAAATAATACCCTGAAGTATTTCCGAGTTTTACTATGTCCTTTTCTAAATCTTTCATATACCCTACCCCCTTCATAAATTTTTTGTTAATCTGTAAAATATCGACTATATTAAATGTGTTATAATAACAATTTTTAGGGACTGACAGCTTATAGTATAGTAGCTTTTGAACTAAAGTAAACATATTCTGACTATTTAATAGTCTGTCGATTACTAGTTCATATATATTAAAATAAGTATCTATTTCTTTTAAACTGCAGTTTATCAATCTGTCTAATTCTATCATAGAATCTCTTATAACTTCTAACGACTTTCTAGATAATATATTAAATCTATATTTACCATTCACATATCTTACCAATTGAATATCTGCAAGTTCATACTTTATTCTATCGTTATATTCTTTATTTATTGCATTAACTAATGCTCTGTAAGTTAGCTTTTTATCTTCATCCTTCTGCTTGTAAATCTCTTTAAATATCTTGTTATTAATATTAATAGCGTTTTCCATGCTTGAATTATCATTTACATATATACCATTATCATAAATATAATTCATTCCTGCTGGAACACATGAATATACTAATTTACAAACAGGACAGACTGCTACATCGTTTTGGAAATTCCATACATGTGATGTTTTTCTGCTGACATCAAATCCAGTGTTAACCAAGAAACTAAGATCATTATTAAAGTCATTCATCTCTCTATCACAAGAAAAACAAGTATATTTAAATCTTGATTTATCTGCTTTTAAATACTCTAATGTAGGAACTACAAAATAGTTTCTATAATCTATATACATATCTTTTTCTTTAGTCTGGCGATTTAAAAAACAAACTCCATCCCATGCGTTATTAATAATTGTATAAATAACATTCACTGCTCCTATATATTTTCTAGACACTTCCTTTTTCAAAAATTTAATAATTTGTTTGAATATATCAAACGTTTCTTGAACTTTTGGTATTATATCATTTATATCTTGTTTCTCCTTGAACTTTATAGTTTTAAGACTTTTTTCCAGACCCAATATATCTTCATCAGAATTTATCAAACCATAAGCTGTTTTATAGCTATTGCTTTTTAAATATTTCTTTACTTCATCAATATACTTATTTGTAGTATCTAAACCTTCCTTATCAAACTCCTCAAAATCACTGTCTTCATAATATGCTACAAATTCTTCAATTGAAATTATCTTATTGATTGATAGTATTTCCCAATATTTATCTATAAGATAGTTAAAATACTTTGTTTCAAATCCTTCTAAACACTCTGGTTCGAATTCAATATAATTTTCTTTTACAACTACCTCATCCCCTGCATATTTCAAAATATTATGCAATCCAACTACTCCGGCGTTAAATTGCCAATCAGCTAGACTTATTCTTATCTTTTCTGACACTTTTTCACCTCCCTTACACTAAATCAACCATCCCGAATCCACTACTCCTTTGGCTTGATACACCTCCTTTATATAAGAAATCCAAAATATATGGTTTTGCCTTCATTTTTATTTTGCATATGTTCGCTAATACTTCTATGCCATAGTGTTTTACTTTTACTTCCTTGTTTTTTAGTACCTCAAATTCTATCTCATTTATATCAAGTAATCTTTCTTCACCAAAATAGTCTAATAATTGGTACTTTACATTATTTAGAAATACTTCTTGTCCTTTTTTATCTGTTAAAGTATGATACCATGTTCTTTTATTATCTCCATTGTGTTCTCTAACTGATATAGGGCTAAGTGTAGTAAACACTACTTCATCACCAATTATAGGCTTTTCTCGTACTAGATTAATTCTATTTATCATCAGCGCGTTATTTTTAATTGGGTACTTTATTCCTTTGTTTTTTAAAAATGAATTATAGAACATGATTCCGTCTTTTATATCATAAGTAGAATAATTAAGAATTATTTTTTTACTTGGTATAATTATTTCTTCTCTTAAAAATTTACAATCCCCCATGTATAGCGAAAAAGTGAAACTCTTCATTTTGTTTTGAGATTCTTCATATAACTCGTTATAATAATCTCTATCATAAGAGTAAAAATTGTGTTTCATAAGAGAGATAATTATTCTGTTTTTATCTTTAGGTAATTTTTCATTATCCAATAATATTTCTACACTGAATCTCATCAACACACCTCCTCTCTTTTTATCCTTTATATTTGTGATTTATTTATATTATAAAACAACTCTTTAAAATTGTCAAATATTTCTATTAATTATTCTTCGATTATTTATGGTATAATAAATTCATATTATTAATAGAACCAATATATGGAATGTAAATTTATATTTGTGCTTTATATAGCATCCTTTTTAATAGAACTAAATTAGAAACATTTCAAATATAAATATTGCAAATAAAGCAGTCTTTTTATTGCTTTCAAATTAAATTATATCAACAAAATAGGAAATATATGGTGTATTTTGCTAAATGCACCATATATTTTGTCTTTTATGTATACAACTTTTCTATTTTCTTTAATTCATTTAAAATATCTTCCTTAAGTTTTATTGGCTCAATTAC
>Ga0134100_1001226_pt1 | contig 24991 bp, 27 predicted proteins | sample 11_taG_2_FD_94444 | JGI IMG/M metagenome (GOLD analysis project Ga0134100, IMG submission 94444) | Switchgrass degrading microbial communities from high solid loading bioreactors in New Hampshire, USA - 11_42_5_180_A3 metaG | ecosystem: Engineered > Bioreactor > Semi-continuous > Anaerobic >...
GTATTTTGCAAAAAAACTGACCTCCAATAGCAGGTTTTTTAACTCTGATTTTTTGAGGCCGGTTAACACATGGGACAAGTCCCTTATTTATATAATATCCTTTTGATTTTAATCTATTTTTTCAAATATATATATCTGACTTTCATCAAATGCCTCTGTCGAAAGTATAACATTGGTACTATTCGCCATCTTTGCATCAGATATGCTTAAATAAAGCCCACTTCTATCCATGATTCTGTAGCTTCCGTCTGCTTGCTTTATTATAGTAAATGTTATTGCGCTATCGTCTGTTACAGAACCGGATTGAGTGATAATTTCTCCTTTCGTTCCGCTGCTTTTCAACCATTTACCGGAATGAAAGCAATGAATTATATATTTATTTTCACCCACTTTGATAACTTTGAATTTTTGATTATCCTCGCCATGATATGAATATATAATGAATTTTGCACCATACGATTTACTGTCACCTTGTACATCCAGGAGGAATTTTGTGTTTTTTGAAGCCCTGATATAGTAAACACCATCTTCCAGCTCATCACTGCTTTCAGTTTCATCAGAATAGATGTTAACAGCAGGGCTTCCTGCATTGCGGTAAAGATAAGTGACAATGTCGGCTCGTGGAGAATTGTTGTCTGGCACAAAAGCTGTGCCTGTACCGGAAAGCAGACCTGTAGTATCAGCCCAGGCCACGGCATCGGTATAGAACTTCCCACTATACTTTGCGGCAAGGCTGCTTGAACTTATTGCTGCCGGTTTGCCTTTAGACCGCCACAGGAAAGTAACTATTTCGCCGCTGGTACAGGTTGCATTCGGGCTGAATGTAGTTGCGCTTGTACCGTTGGTAATGCCATTTTCCACCGCCCAAATAACCGCTGCTTCAAAATATGAGCCACTTGCAACATCGGTAAATGGATGCTTTGCGTGTTCCCTTACACCATAGGTTTCTTTCATGCCCACAATGAAATCATCTTCCTTCTCCTCAGCCATGGCAGTCAATGAAAAGCTCAAAAAAAAACATACAAAGTATTAGTGCTGCTGTTAATAAACGTCACCCCCTTCTAATTATTTATTAGTGTTGTTCAGTAAAATGTAAATGTTTATGCAGCTATCCCTGATTTGGTAATAACAGCATCAACAATTATCCAATGCAATGAACAAATATATGCATTTACTGTATATGTAAATACAAACTTGACAATAGAAAACAAGTATTGTTGCGGAAGTACCCTATGATATCTCTGATGGTCTCAAGTTTCAAGGTTCTTCTTCCAGAGACCCTGAATAGCTCAGCAAACTGTATTTTCTATCCATTTTGTTGTCTCAGCACAACAAATATCTCAGTCCAAGAAAATAGTCATAATCTATTCTGTCCACTTTATATATTTTTTCCTTAACTAAAAAAACCCTCGATATATTCCCATAGATATACATCGAGGGTTAAATCCAGTTGTAGAGATAACCGGTTTTTCTCACGTTATCAGGACGGAGCAGATCCTAATCCTGTTACAGCGTTCTCTTTAAAAATTCTCTTGTACGTTCCTGTGTCGGGTTATTAAATATTTGTTCCGGGCTTCCTTCCTCTGCAATAACTCCTTTATCCATAAACACTACGCGATCAGATACTTCCTTAGCAAAGCCCATCTCATGAGTAACTATCAGCATGGTAAGTCCGGATTCTGTTAGTTCCTTCATAACCTTCAGAACTTCTCCTACCATTTCAGGGTCCAGAGCTGAAGTAGGTTCGTCAAAGAGCATTACATCCGGTTCCATGGAGAGAGCTCTTGCAATCGCCACACGCTGCTTTTGTCCCCCGGAAAGCTGCTTGGGTTTAGCATTAATAAACTGCTCCATTCCAACTACCTTTAAATATTTCATTGCAACTTCTTTAGCCTCTTCCTTTGAACGCTTGAGAACCTTTATCTGCCCGACCATACAGTTGCTCAAAACATCATGGTTATTGAACAGGTTAAATTGTTGGAACACCATGCCAAGCTTTGTTCTATATGCCCGTACATCATGTTTGTCATCCAATATATTTTTTCCCTTATAAATAATCTTGCCACCGGTGGGCTTTTCCAAAAGGTTAATGCACCGAAGAAGGGTTGACTTGCCGGAACCAGAGGAGCCGATAATACATACTACCTCCCCTTTATTAACTGTAAAATCAATATCTTTTAATACTTCATGAGTACCAAAGGTCTTACTTAAATGTTGTACCTCAATGATTTTTTCCATGCTTTTCCCTCCTTCTCCTAATGATTACCCTTTATTTTCTGTTCTCTGCGAAGAGCATCTTCCGGTGTCTCTACCTGCATCTGATTAGCATACATAATGTAGTTTTCCGGGCCATCCAGTTTTCTTTCAATATAACGTAGTATTCTTGTCACTGTGTATGTCATGACAAGGTAGATTGCTGAAGCTATGAAAAATGTCTCAAAGTATTTATAATTAATACCTGAAACGGATTTCGTCTGGAAGTACAACTCTGTTACAGCAATTACATTAAGTACCGAAGTATCCTTAATGTTAATTACAAATTCATTACCGATTGCAGGCAAAATATTTCGAATTGCCTGTGGTAATACTATATTGGTCATAGTTTGAAAATGGCTCATTCCAATGGCATAAGCCGCTTCAAACTGTCCATTGTCTATTGATACAATACCTCCACGAACAATTTCCGCCATATAAGCTCCGGTATTTATGGAAACTATGAATATTCCGGCAAATAGAGGAGTCATGTCTATATTAAAGGCTTGCTTGGATCCATAGTAAATTACCATAGCCTGCACAATCATAGGTGTTCCACGGAATACTTCTATGTATATGGAAAGAACTGCATTTATAATCTTCAGTATAGATTTTTTTACCCCTTTTTCCGGCATAGGAATAGTACGTATTATTCCTATTAATAAACCAATTATGAAGCCTATTGTTGTACCAATTATGGATATCAGCAGTGTTACACCGGCTCCCCGCAGGAACATAGGCCAATATTTCGAAATGGTCTTTATTATAACATCTAATTCCACCGTATTATTTCCTCCTCGAATTATAAAACCGGGCACAGTAAACTGCACCCAGTTTCTAAAAATACTTCCTCATACTTACTCAGCTGCAGGTTGATTCTTTATAGCATTATCCATAATCTCCTTACGCTTCTCTTCAGAAACCTTAGCTAATGCTTTATTTATCTTCTCTGTCAGCTCGCTTCCCTTTTTAACACCTACAGCAATTGCAGTATCTTCCGGTGAAGTCTCAAAGCCATCTGTAAACTCTATCATTTTAAAATTACTATTAGCCGCTTCTGCACTGATGCCTTCCGGACGCTCTGAAATATACCCGTCTATAATACCGGATTCAAGGGCAACTCTCATAGCAGGGAAATTATCCATTGCTGCCAGTTTTTGAACGTCTTTTATCTGATCGATAACCGTGTAGTGGAAAGTATTTAACTGAGCAGTTATCTTCGCTCCTTTGAAATCCTGTATAGAAGTAGCTCCATCATACTTTCCGTCTCTTTTAACTACCATTACCAGGTCTGAGGTATAGTAGTTGTCCGTAAAGTCAATACTCTCTTTCCTCTCTTCAGTTGGTGACATGCCGGCTATAATTGCATCAATTTTACCGGAGTTCAAAGCTGGTATCAATCCATCCCACTCAGTTTTTATAATAACCAGTTCTTTGCCCAGGCTTTCTGCAATTATCTTTGCAATTTCAACATCATAGCCACCGGCATATTCAGCCGCATTCTGAATTTTAACTGCACCATTGGAATTGTCCATTTGAGTCCAGTTGAAAGGTGGATAATCTGCTTCCATTCCTACTTTAAAGGTATTGTCTGCCTCTCCTGCTGAAGCACCTGTGTCATTTGTTTTCTTTCCACAACCTGACAACAGCAAACCTACAGATAATAATACTGCAATTAGCATTGATAATCTTTTCTTCATAAATGATTCCTCTTCCTTCCTTTTGGATAAATTTAATTTTATAAAAAAGCCACCTCTTCATCTGGGTGGCTTGTCTTCTAAGTTTTTATTACAAAAAAACACCTAAGGTGTTCTCAGGTGCAGTATGTATAAATGTACCTTAAACCCCTACCTTCCCAAAATGAGATAGCACGACTCAATAAACCGGGTATTTATTGAGACAGTCCTGCAGCTCTTAACTGCAGACCCAGCACATAATACTGAGAATATTATATGCTTCGGCGATATTTCCTTCTCCCTAGTCTCACTGCTTTCTCATACTCCACTAAGGACTGTTAAATACCGCGCCTCTACCTCACCTATTAAAGTGAGGTCTTATTAAATTGTACATAAAAAGTTTATAATATGATGATACTTCTGTCAACATAATCATTAAATTTTTCGCTTTCTTTACGAAAAATCATACAAGAAATTACAACAATTTACAATAAGTTGTATTTGCTCCACAATAAATTAAATTATATTAGCTTCATATGTTTTCTGTGTTTCCGAGGCAGCAGCTTTTCGAAGCTTTTCATCTTTCAAACAATTTCAACAAGAACATTTTCAGTTTTTCATGCTTTCCGGAATACGGGTGTTCTCGTAATGGCAGATTAAAATACGTTTTACCTTTCAAAACTGTGGTCGGGTGTGTGAACTCCCTGAAGCCCCACTCTCCATGGTATGCACCCATTCCGGAGTGTCCCACCCCGTTAAATGGCACGCCCTTTACCATCATATGAATGCAAACTTCATTGATACATCCTCCGCCGTATTGCTGGGTTGACATAAGCTTCTTTGCCCATTTCATATCACTGGTGAAAACATACATAGCAAGAGGATGTTCCCTGTCGGCAATGGTTTCCATCAGATTGCCGATTTCTTCATCCTTGAAGGGTACAATCGGCAACAGCGGGCAGAACAACTCATGTCTTACTATATATTCGTCTATTTTGACAGGATAAATGATAGTTGGAGCAAAGCGTCTTGTCTCCCTGTTGCCTCTTCCTCCGAAAATTATTCTGTCTTTGTATTCATCCGCCAACCTTTGGCATTTGTCATATGCTGCATCGTTTATAAGCTTCGGATACTCTTCATTTTCTTCAGGCTTTTCACCAATTTGTCTGATAAACTCGCTCTTGAGCGCCTCAATAAAGGAATCCGCTATCTCATCAGCCACCGCAATCTGATTGATATTAATGCAAATCTGTCCTGCATTGCAAATCTTGAAAAATGCGATTTTGCGTGCGGCATCCTTTATGTTTGCGTCTTTTCTGACTATACACCAGTTACCATTTTCACCGCCAAGCTCAAGTGCTACCGATGTCAGATTTTTTGCTGCTTCCGTCATCACATGCTTACCGACTGCAGGAGAACCTGTATAGAATATTTTATCAAATCGCTGTGCAAGGCACATGTCAGCCACATCGTGACCGCCGTCTATAACCGTAACATAATCTTCAGGGAAAGTTTCTGCAATCAGTTTCTGCAAAGCTTTGGTACTCGCAGCTGATTTTGAGCTTGCCTTAATCACTGCAGTATTGCCTCCTGCAATACTTGCCGTCAATACACCCAGTGTCAGAAGTATCGGGAAGTTAAAGGGGCTGATGATCAGAGAAACACCGTATGGCAGTTTGTGCACCGTGGTACTCGTGCTCGGAAAGCACATAAGGCCGCTGTAATGCTTTTCCGGCCTCGCCCATTTTTTCAGCCCGCGGATGGTTTCGTTAATCTCTACGATTACAGGGCCAATATCGCATAAATATGCCTCTGTTTTGCTGCGGCCCAAATCTTCGTACAATGCTTTTTCAAGTTCTTCCTCATGGGCAACCACAGCTGCCTTCAGTTTTTTCAGCTGCTGTAATCTCCATTTAACATCAAGGGTTACTCCTGAGCGAAAAAATCTTCTCTGATTTGCCACAATTTCCTGTATTCTTTCCTGTGTATAAGACATTATTATATTTACTCCCCTTTCTTATCTCGTCAAGCAGACGCACAATCTCTTTGTTTTTGAGAGTTTTTGGCGGCGAATAGTTTATGGAATCAGCATTTATCATGCTCACAAGTTTTTTGTAATCCTTCTCATCAATTAAATCACAACCTCTTTCAAAGCCGGAGCTTTTCAGGAGTTCTTCAAGCGCAGCGATAAATCTGTCTGCCGCAGCAGCTTCGTCATCTGTTTCCTCGGAAAATCCGCAATAAATTGACAGCTTCGCAAGTTTATCCATACAAATGCTTTTATGAAAAGAAACAGTCGGTATAAAACATAGCGCAATTGCTTTCCCATGGGGTATGTGATACATGGCACCTATTGAATGTGCAAAAGCATGGACATACCCTGCAAGCTGCTTGTTAATTGCATTTCCACCGTAATAGGCAGCGAGGCACATATTCTGTCTTGCGTCGATATTATCCGGAGTTGAAATCAGACATGGCAGATTCCTGAATACAAGCTTTACACACTCATGGCTTTTATGTATATCTTCTTCACTTGTCTTTATGTCTGCAAGACATCCCTCAATGCCGTGACTGAGAGCTTCGATTCCGCAGTATACCGTGACACTTTCGGGCATATTGATTGTCAGTTCGCTGTCAAGCACAACATGAGTGACCTTCAGTCCTATGACCACCGTAGAACATTTTACCCCTTTTTGGTTCTGAACCATAGCTCCCACAGTGATTTCAGCACCTGTTCCGGCGGTACTTGGAACAGCGATAATGGGCACTGTTATTCCTCCGATATAAATGAATTTGCGCAGGAGTTTTTTAATATTGCGTTGCGGCATTTTTGTGCCGGCGGCTAGTATTTTGCATGTATCCAGTACGGAACCCCCTCCGGGAGCTACGATACAATCCGCGTTGGGATTTACGGCGGTACTTATGCCCTCACTGATTATATCGATTGTCGGCTCGGATGCTATATTATTAAAAAAAGTACATTTGATAATTATATGCTTTCAATGAGTTAAGAATTTTGTCATGGTAACCGAGAGAATACACTGTTTTGTCAGTTACAATAAGCACAGATTTATATCCAGCATCTGCGCAGATTTTACCGACTATTTCTCTTGATCCGAAGCCTCGTTTCAAAACTGGTTCAGGTTTTGAAACTGCTCGGATCACAATCCCCGACAATTTTCGAATCATTTTTCTGATTAAATAAAATGACACTTTAGTCCACCTCAAACAATAAATTTACAATTTATTATTTCAGGCTGCAAACATCAACCTCGCCGGCAACCTCAACTGCAACGTTTTCACGGGAATCAGTCTTCCGATTGCTGTAGATGAGGCAATGGAATATAATGTGCTGCTTGCCGGCTTAAAACAAATGCGTTCTTATTTCTTAAGCCATTCTGCATAATTTTTCTCGTATGGTAAGTAAAGCGTTTTTATCACAGAAGGCCTTGATGCTTTTCATAGCGGTTATGTTAGCCTTTCTTTTGCAATTTCCCCAAATATTTGATTTTACTAATGGAAACATGAACTTCTTAGCAAAATCCTCTTGAAACATCAGCGCTTTCTTCCATATATTTTGATAGGATTAGAAAGTAACATTTTCAATCTGTTCTCCTTTCAAAGGCTTGCTTATTACTTACTATTATTATAACATATAACGTAAATCCTGTAGCTTCCACTGAAAGAAGTGGCTTATTTTGATACAAACTGCATTTCCATCGGGACATAAAAACCATAGGGGCAGTACTCTTGGTTTATGCTTTCAAGATAAATGTTCTGCTTATTCCAGTCAAACGTTCTAAATGTCTTATGGATATACTTTTTTTTAGCAGTTCCATGCTTGTCTTTCTTTTTCCTATCTCAAAATCTTTGAGTCTCAAAATCAACCGCAAGAACGGTCCACATGGTTTCTGGAAGTTACTTTTATAAACATCTACAAATTGTAGCATTTTTTAATCTCTATTAATTAGTACATTTTTACGGTTGTTAAGTTAGATATAGTTCACTTATTTTGATATATTCAATCATACGCTTGTTAATAATTAATCAACTCCTAAAATGATTAATTCTCCACACATTTATTAGTTCTAAATGAATGTCAAAATCCCTCTGTTTTTCTAGAGAATGTTGAAAATATTTTTCAATCATTTTAAAATCTAAATGGATATTCTTGTTTTAAATATCGATGTGCGAAAAACGACTGATGAAAGCGGATAAAACATTGAAAGAGGGTTATGCAATGAGCTCTATAATATCCAAACCACTAGAACTGATCCGCCAGGAGTACAAGGCATATTTGAAGGAAACCCACCCAACTTGGAGTGAGAACATAATATCCATGCACTATTCTGATGCTTTTTATGCATATAACAATAACATTGGAATAGATTTCTGGTCTTGCTTCACTAGCGATGAAGCTTTACTCATTGCCAGAGACAAGATAAAAGAATATGGTGCATCCGAAAAAAATCCTAAACGTGCCGCTGAAAGGGCAAATGGGTATTATGTTTCAATGAAATATTTTAAATCCTTCCTTGATTTAAAGTATCCAGGCCTCGCATCCGAATGGAGTAGAAAGAATGTCAAATCCAGTACTGTCGACCTACATAGCTTATTTACTCATGTTATGAGTAACTATCTTAATGCAAAGAACCAACCATTTGCCGATAATCCAATGGCTATTCTGATCAGAAATAATTTTCGCGAAGAGATATACAAAACAGGGTTCATTACGTCTGATAAATTTGTTGTTACAGGTAGCCCTGGCCAAGGCAATTGGGCATCAGTGCCATGGATCGGAATCTTCAACAAATCAATAACGACAAGTGCAACAAAAGGAGTTTATATAGTCTACTTATTCACTAGTGATTGTGAATCCGTATATCTTACTTTAAATCAGGGATGCACAGAGTTAAAGAATACTATCGGAAAGAGTAAAGCAGTAGAAGCAATGAAGAAGGTCACTGAGCAAATTATCGCTACAATTGATTCCCGTGGCTTTTCAACAGGTGATCATATCGACCTCAAAGATACACGTGAACTACCATATCTATACGAACGAGGAACCATCTTCTATAAGGAATACAAAAAAGGGCAGATACCTTCTAACGACGTTCTCGTTTCTGATCTAAAAAAGATGGCTGACATATACGACGAGTATGTCACTAGAATACAGAAAAGTAGCGCATTAACAAAAAATAATGAGAATGATGGTGAAGTAAAAATGTCAAAAAGAGACACTGTTGAATACATTCAAAAATATATCACAGCTAAAGGATTTTCTTATGAAGATAGTTTAATAAAAAACTTCTATCTCAGCCTTAAGTCCAAGCCCTTCGTTATTCTAGCCGGAACTTCTGGTACAGGTAAAACAAAGCTTGTTAAGCTATTCGCAGATTCTATCGGTGCAAAATATAAGCTAGTACCAGTACGTCCCGATTGGTCTGATTCTTCTGATCTGTTCGGACATCTAGATCTGAACGGAAGATTTATAGAGGGTGCATTAACTCGTTTTATAAAAGATGCCTCTGAGCACACGGATAAGCCATATATACTATGCCTAGATGAAATGAATCTCGCAAGAGTTGAGTACTATTTTAGTGATTTTCTCTCCATAATAGAAACACGGAGATTTGAGGATGGGATAATAATTTCTGATCCATTAGTTAATGAAAATATATATGGAACATCAGAAATATATCGCGAGTTTGGCGAAATAAGTTTTCCAGAAAACCTTTATATTATAGGTACCGTGAACATGGATGAAACCACCTTCCCATTTAGCCGTAAAGTTCTAGATAGAGCTAATACAATTGAGTTTTCTTATGTGGAGCTGATCCCTAGTGAGATTAGTCAGGAAGAGATCCCTGCATTGACAAACATAGGGAATGATTTTTTGAAATCAGAGTATCTACAGTTGTCTCATTGTGATGACAAAGATTACATTATTAAAATTTGTACCGAATTGCAAAAAATTAATGAAATTCTAAAAATAGCAGAAGCACATGTCGGTTATCGAATTAGGGATGAAATCTGTTTCTATATGCTTAACAATAAAAAGAATGACCTATTACCTGAAAGCGAAGCCTTCGATTATGAAATTTTGCAAAAGATTTTACCTCGAATTCAAGGCAGCAATTCAACTCTAAAAGACATGCTAATCGAATTATTTAAATATTGCGCAGGTGATTTTACTGGGCTTTCAGGTTCGGACACTTATGAACAGATGCAAAACTATACAAATAACAATCAGTGTAGATATATGAAAAGTGCCTGTAAAATTGCTTTTATGGTAAGGAGATTTGAAGAAGATGGATTTACTTCCTACTGGCTCTGATGTAAAAATATTTGAGGTCAAAACAAAAAAAGTTCATGTTATTGTGAAAGGTAAAAAATCGCAGCCTCCTTTTATCATTGATCAATCAGAAAGTAATGATTCTACCATTATTTTCTCCGGGAATTGTATACAGGAAATACGACTAAAAAATTATAGTAATACTTTGCCATTTAGCAATGGTAATAATCAACATTCTATTGGTTTTCATACTGCACCACTGTTTTATGAACAAAGTGACTATGAAATCATAATAAAAGGGATTGGTGATGTAAAAGTAGGCTTCTGGCATGAAAATTATCTGGTAAGAAATAAGGTCGAACCCATTTCTGACAACGATAATATTCTGACAGGAATTATCAATTTTGATAACAACATTGGATATTCCGATCTTGTAATCACTGCTGATGGAGTAAAAAATTTAATAATAAGGATAGAGGTATTCCCGTCAAAGATTAGCTATAAGGACGATTATAAAAATATTATTAAGGATATAAATGATGAAATAAACTCTGTCGTATTTGATTTTTTGAAAAAAACATATAAAATGTTCAAATTAAGCGATAAAATCAATTACACTCCAGCTATCTTCTTTACCATTGTTTGTAATCTATTTGAAGATTTTCTTAAGGCTACAGACATGATTATAAGGAATCCCCACCACATCCTTACTACAGAGCATGAAATACTACCGGCACATAAGGTCAAAAGAATAGATAGCAAGACTATCAAATGGGTAGAAAGGCATCCCGAAAACGTTACCGCTACACTTGTCGGAGTATATGCTTCTAAGGCAATGACAGCTAAGAAACACATTACTTATAATACCTTAGAAAACCGCTTCACAAAATTTATCCTTTTATCAACAATTAAACGTATTACAGATTTTAGAAACAGGTATATTATTGGAAATGATGCTGATTATTCGGTTATAGATGAAGCAAACCGAATGATATCTGAATTAAGGAAACGTGTATACCGCTCTTTTCTCAATAATGTTGATAACTATAAACCAACGCAAAGCATGTCTTTGGTGTTTGGTATGGCTCCAGGTTATCGAAATTTATATAAGTATTATCTAATGCTTCTTAAGGGGCTAGCTGTTAATGGTGATATCTTTAAATTGTCAACTAAAGACATTGCACTTTTATATGAGTATTGGTGTTTCATTAAACTTAATAGCTTGTTGAAAAAGTCTTGCAAGCTTGTTTCTCCTGATGTTATCAAAGTGGATAACAGCGGTATTACAGTATCCTTAGTTAAAGGCAAAAAGTCAGAAGTCAAGTATGTAAATCCAAAAGCCAATGAGAGAATCGTATTGACGTATAATCCTGGAGAACTAAGTACTCAGACTGTTAGTCAAAAACCTGATAATGTGTTGACGCTGGAGAAAACCGGGTCGGATATTCCTTACAAATATATATTTGACGCAAAATATCGTATAGATCCTGCTACTCCAGGAACCGGATATCCAGATTCTAACCCAGGTCCAAGAGTAGATGATATAAATTCAATGCATCGGTATCGTGATTCTATTGTGTTTGAGAATGATACGCCATCACGATATGCATTTGAAAAATCAATGTTTGGAGCATATGTACTTTTTCCATATTCTAACGAAAAACAGTATATAAATCATAAGTTTTACCGTAGCATAGATACAGTTAATATAGGTGGCTTGCCTTTTCTTCCTGGTGCAACATCGCTAGTTGAAAAGTTGTTGACCGAACTAATAATGGAATCAAAGGAATCTGCCTTTGAACGGGCATCACTACCACGTGGTATTGAACGTATGTTAGCTAAAGTTGACTGGACAGTAAAGGACATGTTGGTGGGGGCATTAAGTAACAATAAACAACTAGAGTTCAACCTCAGTAAGAAATTTTATCATGTGCCTGTAAAATACATCTCTGAAGACAAATTGCCTATTAGATACGTTGCACTGTATCAGTCTAATAGCATTTTTAAAAAGGAATCCGGAATCCGTTATTATGGTACAGTTATCAGGACCTGTATATGTAGGCGCAAGGACATACCAATCCCCATGACAAGACATAATGACAATGAACTGTATTATCGGTTTGATGTAAAAACATGGAAAAAACTACCTGTAGCTATAAAAGTCTGTGAAGAAGGCGTATATCGACCTAAATTTACAAATATGTTTTTATTCCAAAATTGCCGCAACTCTTATGAACTTTTCAATATACATTCAGAAGAGCAGTACCGCTTATTGCAGGAGCTCAAGCGTATTTCAAGTGATACTACCGTCAACAATGATGAACATAAACCGGGATTTAGACTGAATGATGAAATATCAATTTATTTTCTCAACGGTGATATTATTGTATGCACTTCCACAGGAAAAATAATAAATAAGACACCGGTGGCTGAGTTTATCAGGAGACCAAGATATACATTTAATAAAATTAAAGAAGATATAAATATAATTTCACTATAATACTAAATTATCAATGATACTGCATGGTGTCCATCAATAGATGTCGTTAATTGTCCGGAGGTTGACGGATTTGATGTCCGGGTTTGACTGAAATACCCACTTCTTCTTGTCTGGACTGATTAAAGATACAAATCATGAAAAATAAAATATGTCAGGGGATCCGTCCCCTTGACAGACACCAAAAACCTGTTTGGCATTAATGGATTAAACATTTTTATTGCCTGCCGTGAAGCCAAAAGGCAGAGCCTAATAAATGATATTATCTTTGATTTTTTCTTTTTAGCGCTCCCCACCGCAACCATCTTCCTTTTTTCCGGCTTGTCGATATGGCCGTACCTGGCTTAATTCTGGGACAGGCAATTGGTCGGTGGGGTAGTTTTATAAATCAAGAAGCCTATGGGAATTTAGTCACTAACCCAGAACTCAAGTTTTTTCCTTACTCAGTATTTATTGAGTAGTTGGGATAATGGCATCAAGCTACATTTTTCTACGAAAGCATGTGGAATTTATGCGTTTTCGCCATTAAAGATACCACTGTCTGTCTTAGCATTGAGGTAAGTATCTTTTTATTTGCATAGCGCAATAAAGTCTTTTGCACTCTCCGTTAGAAATTTATTCTTATGGTAAATGACAGAAAAATTTCTCTGAAAACGTATCCCGTTTATCTGAAACTGACTGATTTCTTTGCGGTCAAGCGAATCCTTAACCAGTAAGTAAGGCAATACAGAAATACCCAGATTTGCCTGTACCGCTCGTACAATTGCTTGAGTACTCGTACTCTCCCAAACCGGTATAATTTCTAATCCATGTAATGTCATTGTACTGTCAAAAATTTCGCGCCCGGCGCTTCCTGCTTCTCTTAAAATAAAGCTTTCACTTTGAAGCTTTGAAATCTCAATATTTTTTTGATAAGCAAATGGGTGGTCGTTCCCACAGATCATTACCAATTCATCATCACGGAACTTATGCTCTATAATATAAGGGCTATGGACAACACCTTCTATCAACCCAATATCAATCTGACTGGAAAGAATATATTGTTGGATTTTTTCTGAATTGTCTATGATCACCCTTACATTCATCTGAGGATGTATTTGCTTAAACTTGGTTACATAGCCTGGCAATAAACAATTTCCGATGGTAACGCTTGCTCCAATGCGGATAATTCCTGTGGTATCAAAGTTCTTGATTTCCTTTTCCATATCTTCAAAAAGTCCCACAATATGCGTTGCATATTGCAGAAAGTTCTTTCCAGCTTCAGTGATATGGAGTCTTTTTGCGATACGGTCAAATAGCTGTACCCCATAATAATCTTCAAGCTCTGATATCGCAAGACTAATAGAAGGTTGTGCAATATGTAATTTTTCCCCGGCCGCAGTTGCACTGCCGGTTTCGCATACAGTAACAAATATTTTCAGATGCTTTAATGTCATTGGAGTCACTTCTTATAATAAAATTCTTATGAACTTTATAAAATAATACTATTTTATATATGGTTTTTCAAGGTATATAATAGAATAAAAGGGGGTCTAATGATTTGACGAATAAAAAACACATTTACACAAAATTGTTTACTTCTACCTTTTATTTAAGTGCTTTTACCTTTGGAGGGGGATACGTCATTATTTCATTGATGAAAAAGAAATTTGTAGACGATTTGCAATGGATTGAAGAGGATGAAATGCTAAATTTAACAGCAATTGCTCAATCCTCACCAGGAGCTGTTTCGGTCAATGCATCAATACTGTTGGGATATCGTGTTGCTGGAATATTTGGTGCCCTGGTAACAGTTTTAGGTACAGTTTTACCGCCGTTTATAACTCTTTCTGTTATCTCTGTTTTTTACACTGCATTTTGCGACAACGCTGTTGTAAATGCAGTTCTGAAAGGGATGCAAGCTGGCGTTGCCGCTGTAATAGCAGATGTGGTTTTTAACCTTGGAAGTAATGTCTTGAAGCAAAAGGACATAGTATCTGCGATTATTATGGTGAGTGCATTTATTGCCACATTTTTCTTAGGAATTAACATTATGTATATTATTTTAGTATGTGGATGTATCGGAGCAGCAAAGATTCTGATTCAATTGAAAAAAGTCCGAAAGGACGGTGACTCTCAATGATACTCATAGAACTTTTTTGGAGCTTCTTTCAAATTGGCACGTTTAGCATTGGAGGTGGCATGGTCGCAATACCGTTGATTCAGAATCAGATAGTTAATTTGCACCACTGGATGACATTAACGGAATTTACCGATCTCATCACTATTGCGGAAATGACACCTGGACCTATCGCCATAAATTCAGCAACTTTTGTGGGAACCAGAATTGCCGGCATACCAGGGGCGATTTTTGCTACAGTTGGATGTGTCTTACCATCCTGTATTATCGTTTCACTCTTGGCATGGATTTATTTTCAATTCAAAGAATTGACTATAGTACAAGGAGTATTGGCTGGTTTAAGGCCCGCCATAGTAGCTCTGATTGCATCAGCGGGGTTGTCTATTTTTGTACTGGCTATTTGGGGAGAAAGCGGATTCTCAGCAAATCCTCAAACAATTAACCTGGTTTCTGTTTTATTATTTAGTGTGGCTATATTTATTCTACGAAAATGGAAACCAAATCCTGTTTATGTAATACTCGGGTCAGGCATTATCGGTGGAGCAATTTATTTGATGATATAGGATGGCCAGAATGAAACTACAATACAACAGATACTGTATATCAGAGGTTGTCAGGAGGACTGTTGCCGGAAGAACCGTCCCCTTGACAATCCTTGACATCGTTGCAGACCATAGTTTATTTTTCATTCCATCCTTTGCATACATCAACCCACGAAAGGTATGACGAATACTTTTCCAGCTCAGCTATTGTCAGTTCAATAGCACTGTTACTGCTGCCACAGGCGGGAAAAACGGTATCAAACCTTTTAAGAGAAATATCCAGATAGACTGAAACACCATCGTTCACAGCAAAGGGGCAGATACCTCCGACTGCATGTCCGATCAGTGAAACAGCTTCATCTGGTGTAAGCATTTTCGCTTTTGTCCCAAATTGCGCTTTATATTTCTGGTTATCAACCTTCGCATCGCCGGCTGCAACGATCAATATAGGTTTACTCCCAACCATAAAAGAAAGTGTCTTTGCGATACGGCAAGGTTCGCACTTTAACGCATCTGCTGCAAGTTCAACAGTAGCACTTGAGACATTAAATTCTTTTATTCGGTTTTCTATTCCGTACTGAGCAAAAAATTCTTTAACTTTTTCAATAGACATTTATCCAACCTCCAATTTCTGCTTACAAAAAGCATATTATCATCATGAAGAATGTCAATCCCGTTATCTTCTGCATATGAAATTATTTCAATGGCATCTGCTTTATTTAGCTGTTAATATGAATTCATAATTTCCATTGGGCATCATGCCTAATAAGCATTTTAGCTTTTTCGGCAATATTGGTTAGCCTGTTTCACAACTTAATTATACATACATCCAGCCTGACAACACAACCTCAAAAGTGCCTTGTTTACTGGACTTTTCACACACTCATTCTTTTACCCTTGAAATCAAGGCGGCACACTCAACGCGGCCCGAGTTGATAGAATTAGTGTCTGCGGACTTTTAGGTATGTTGCCGGTTACAATTGCTTTTTTCGAAATATCACTACCGAAAGGGACACAAAAATCAATAAAAGCAGGCAGGAAATCATGACAGTGCTATAAAGAGAAGACGCCTCTATGGAATTCATGATTAATCCCATATTATCCGTCGATAAAGAAATAGGGTTGTATCTATGCACCGCGGGTATGATGTTCATAATCATACAGATAACCATGATGACACCTGTTATAAGCAGGCATCCATAATTGCTTCTTGTTAATGTGGCTGAAAATAATAACGCCGCCAGTAAAAACAAGCCAAACAGCCATAGGCAAAACACAGAAAACAACAAATTGGATGTTTCATCCTTCGGGAAAAGATACACCGAATAACCATAGGTCAGCCCGAAGCACAGGGCAATACTCGCCGTCCATACCAGAACCATGCAGGTGTATTTTGAAAGAATGACCGCTGTTCTGGACAATCCTTTTGTCAACAAATTGATAAGGGTTCCTTTTGACAGTTCGGAAGATAAAACGCCGCTGAATAGAATCGCCATTACGATCAGTCCCATTTGCGTTGCGTTTTTGAAAAACTGTGTCCAGGCATCATAGGCCGTCGGCTCCGGTAGAGTTATGATGACACCGTCGGTTATAAGGCTTCCAAGAATTTCAGGCAACAATTTTGCTATAAGGGGATTCGTGATTCCGAAAACTGCAAAAACCATTAGCATAATGAATAGTTTATAGGTTTTTGTGTATTCAAAGAACTCTTTCTTTAAAAATGCCAAATAGCCTTTCATCGAACCACCTCCATAAACAAACTTTCCAAAGTCGGTTCCATCACTGCGAATTTCAACGGAACAATGCGCCTTTGCGATAGCACACCCAACAAAAAATGTCCGTCCATACCGCCATCGGTCAGAAGAACCTTTACAGTGCTTCCATTGCGTGACAGACTGATTGATGGCTGTTTCAACTCTTCCGAATTCTCGAAACATGAAGCTGCTTCTTCACTCTCGAATTCAAGGATAAAACCGTGGAGCCTATGACGTTCCTTTATTTCGGAAAGTGTGCCGCAAAGCGCAAGCTTTCCGTCATGCAATACCGCAATACGGTCGCATATCTTTTCAACATCCGACAGAATATGGGTCGAAAATACGATGGTCGTCTTCCCTTTTGCTGCAAACAGAATATCTAGTATTTCCTTCCTGCCGATTGGATCAAGGGCTGATGTAGGTTCATCACAGATTAGGAGCTTTGGCTCATTCAGCAAGGCCTGTGCGATACCGAGGCGCTGCTTCATCCCTCTGGAAAACCCGCCAATTTTCTTTTTTTGGTCTTTTAGTCCCACAAGTTCCAGTAATTCCTCGCTCTTTGATTTAATTTGGGTCTTCGTAAGGCCGGTTATCTCACCACACAGCTTCAAATATTCCATTGGATTCATGTACCCATAAAACTCCGGAACATCCGGAAGAAAGCCTATGTGGCGGTTGGTTTTGGATTCGCCATACGTAACTTTTTCACCGCATACGGTTACAGAACCGCTGTCAGGCTTCAATAACCCAAGGATAATTTTCATTGTTGTTGTTTTGCCTGCGCCGTTCTGCCCAACAAAGCCGAATATAGAATGCTCAGGGACATCCATATCCAATCCCTTCAACACCTCATGGTGCCCAAAGCGCTTATAAAGCTGTTTGATTTCCAAGACACCCATCTATTCCTCACCTCTGCCAATAGCAAAGTATAAGGCCGGACCGATAAACTGTATGAACATGACAACCAAAACCCACATCACTTTATTTCCGAAACGGTAATGGGGATGGCGCAAGACATGTATAAGTGCAGTAATAGCAAGTGCAAACTGAGCAATCACCAACGGAATAAGAAACGGCAAGTATTCTTTCAACATAGCCAAATCCATGATTCACTCCTCCTTTAATGATGTCCTGATTTCATTTCTTTCATGGTGCATCCTGCTCCTAACAGTTATTTTTCAGTTTATCTACAATCCTCTTAAATCGGATTTCATCAGCCAATATTGTAAATGCAGGGTTATTTATGACTCCGTCAGCCATGCTCTTGCGTATAATTTTTTCACTCCTTGGAAGAGCATTACCTAAATCGAGCTCTTCAATCCACTGATCTATCAGATAAAAATATTCATCTCCTTTTAACTTCAGAGGATAAATATTACCGGTAACAAGCTCTGTATACTTTTCAAGAATTTCCAGTGCTCTTTCTGCGTTTCCAAGCATAGCGTATCCCTGGGCAGCAACGATATAGAGCTTAATGAGCAACGACGGATGAAGTTTTTTTAAGTCAAAAGTTTCAGCAATATCACTTGCAAGCTTAAGTGTTTTATCATACTGTTCAGGGTTGTCTGTACAAAGCATAAGATAATCTGTTAATGCTCCAAAGAGATTACCTATATGCTGATACATAGCAACTTGCAATATCATTTTGGCTTCTTTTGGTTTGCCAAGCATTTGATAGGCAGAAGCAAGCAGAGTTTCATTGGAAATGATTTTATGGCTTGTTCCTTCCAGCAGTTCGAGTACTTCGCTTGGATTTCCCATCATCAAGGCACAGCATGCTTCCATATATAAGGAAAGTTGAACAAGCTCTGCATCTTCACTTTCTGTTTTCACCCGGATAAACAACTCTTTAGCTTCCGAAAGCACAGAAAGGGTTTTTTCCTTGTCTCCTGCTTCCATACAGTTGTTTACAAGCAATTGGCCGATATGAAATACCAGAGGAAAGCAGGAAAAATACTTATTTGCAATTTTACGGCAAGAGTCCAATACTTCATCAAATGGTTTGGAAGCAAAATCAGCGGATAATCGTACATACAGTTTACGAATATCCTCTTTACTCATTTGCGGTTCATAACCCATGAGCTCATCAATACTTATATTAAAAAGTGTCGCAAGCTGCGGCAGAAAAGTAATATCAGGATAACTCTGACCGGTTTCCCATTTTGAAACCGAAGCCTTCGACACGCCGATGTAATTTGCAAGCTCCTCCTGCGTCAATCCCTTTTCATGCCGCTTTTTAGCAATCACTCTGGCAATATTGATTTCTTTCATCTTCATCACCCACTGTTATTATACCGTCTAATCAAATCATGCCTCAATGGATTTATGGTTAATATAAGGTGATAAAATTAACCGTAGGGAAACTTTTTTCGTGAACAAAACTTTCAGTTGGATGTTTAGAATTGATTTAAACTTTTCCGGTGTTCAATGATGTTGATTCTGAATTAATTCTGAAATGCGGTTTTCTTGGAAGTATAGCAATAGGGCCAGTCTATTATGCTCTAAGCCGGCTCCTCCATCTTCGATTAACAGGTAATGCTGTTGAAACGTAACTTATAAAATTGCTGAACCCATTCCGGGTATGTTTTGTATTCTGACCTTTGTTTCATGGCCTCCAGCGTATGTTTTCCAATACGCTTATCCATAATGGTGAAAACACGTATCAAATAATTGTCGCTCTAATTCAGGTTTGTCAGTATTAGAATTGTGTCCAGCCCCGGGAATCCACTGAATTGGGAGGCAGGACTGATTTGCCCATGCTGTATTGTAGCGTTTTGTGTATCCGGCTTTATCTTTTTCACCGTATATCAATAAAGCAGGGCAGGAGATTTCATATGCCAGATCTGCCTCAATTGCTTCTGCCAGAGTTTTGTATCCATGAGACACCAGCTCGCAATATTCTTTTTTAGTATAGCTGTCCATCATGGCATACATAAGCTGACGTCCATATTCAGTTTCCGCGCATCCCATACAAACAGATTGTAATCATCTTTGAATACTTCAATCTGTTTTTCAAACAATCGATGATCTGCTGTCAGCCCCGGAAGAAATACAAGCCATGTCCTTTCTCTAGAAACAATACTGGTCCAATAGTGAATTACCCCCTTTTTGGTATTGAACACTTTCCCTATCATTCTTAATCCTTCCTACCTTATAAAATGATGCCAATCCTGCATTGCAGCAAAAACATTTCCTGAATCGCTGCAGATGTTGCTGCTACGCATACAATAATCACAAATCACAAAATATTTCATCTCAATAAAAGGCAGAGCCAGTGGTATATTTATCGCAGGAAGCAATTTTATCAAACACGCTACTAAAAACATGAAATCAGCAACTGTGTCCAGATTAGAACCGAACTCGCTTACGGAGAAGGTCTTCCCTGCAACAGTACCGTCAATCATATCTGTGAAGCCGCATATTATATACAAAACATAAAACCTGTATAATTTGTTTTCTCAAAGGCTACAGTCAGCTCCTTTAAAAAACAAAGCAGTTTCATATCGCTATATGTTTTTAAACCAACTGCTGTAAGTTTATCTAATATCACTACTACGTCAATATCACTTGATCCAGTTGCTTCACCTCTTCCGTAACTTCCTTGCAGGCCTGCAAAATAAATACGTTCACCAAATGTCTGTTTAAGTAATTCTGTAAAGCACTTCATTCATAATTTTATGTCAATCACTATAGCCCTCTGCATTTTTCAATTCTTTCCACTCATCACGATTGATTGCATATACTTTTGCAGAAGCTGTAATTACCGAGTTCTTCTTTTAATTCTCTTATGGCTGATTCCGTAAAATCCATTCCTGACGGGACGTGACCGACACTTGAAATGTCATAACAAAGTCATAAAAACAACCCGCAGTTCCATGCTTTAGGAGCTACGGGTGCTTTGTTTCATCCGTTCAGATTATTCCAGCCGTCCAGGAAGTTTCAGCTTTTCCTTTGAAGGAAATCCGGCTTCGTATTCTGTAAATTCCTCAGGATACTTTTCGCAGACGAAATAGCCTTCCGGTGTTGCATATTCCCCAGTGATGCCGTCAAGATAACCGGGAATCAGCTCCTTGCAGAGAAAGAATGATGCGTCCGCTCCATCCGGAAGTCCATGATAGCGGATACCATACTCGGAAGCATACCGAAAGCCGCTCTTGCCGTAAAAGTCAATATTGCCTTCAAAGCAAACAGCCCCGCAGCCGAGTTTTGCCGCTTTTTCAAGGGAGAAGTCCAGTAGCTTCTTGCCGTAACCATGGCGCTTCAAATCATTAGCGATATAGATAGGTCCCATCGTCATGATAGGAATCTCTCTGCCGTCATCTGCCTTGATAGTCGCTCTTAAAAAGATGTTCTGGCCGATAATTCTGCCATCTTTCTCCATCACGAAATCAAGCTCCGGGACGAAATTAGGGTCATCACGCAGCTTCTTCAGTGTGAAATGCTCAAGACAGCCGGGACGGTACACATTCCAGAAGCTTTCTCTGACGAGAGTTTCCACCTCCCGGTAATCTTTCTTTTCCTCTAAACGAATTATATAGTCATTTTTATTCATTGTTTTTATCCTCCTGAATTTTGTTGACTTACAAATGCCATGTGTATGGCGGGAGGCTTGTTTGTCAGTAGCAAGCTCTCCCGCTTATTCTACCGACTCCATTGTGTTGTACTTAATCAAAAGGCACTCTCCTTAAATAATTATTTATAATCAAGCCTTATGGCTGGATTAACTCAAGATACATTTAATGCTGCCGTTCAAGTTCAACTTTAACTTGTTTTTTCGTTTTTTTATCCAATGTTTCTCCCGCTAGCGCATTGAGAATAAAATTTTCAGCTTTGTTTGTTTTCAGCTCTTTTTTAATTGCAAGAAGTACATTTATTATATCGAGCAATATGGATTTGCACATGGTTTCTTTTACGCTCATTATGTCAAATGAAATAAGGCGTTCCGCTATTTTTTCATTTAAACTTGGTTTAAATTACGCCACCTTACCTAGTGATTGAATACACTGGCGAATTGTAATTGGCTTCTCGTCGTTAAAAAGCTCCAGATATTCGTCCATGGTATCCTCCATTCGATTTTGCTCATCCCACCTGACATTTTCAGCTATAAGCATAAGGCCAATACTTCTCTGATAGGAATTATCACTCTTGAGTTTATTCCGAAAAGTATCCCAAAATGAATAAACATCATTAAAAAATATTGATCTGCTCTACAGGATGAGAAATGCTTGATAGCGAATGTTGTCATCCTTTAATGACAACCATTCTACAAGCTGCGGGATATCACTATTGCTGAAATTTTTTGATGCATTCTGCAGATCGCCTTTAGGAATTGACATGATATTTTCTAATGTCATCATATTATATCCTCCTCAAATAATGATTCATCATGCGTTAATCTCAAATATTGACCCTACCTTTTGATATCCGATTTTTTCGTAATATTGGTACACATCACTCATGACATAGATATGTTTTCTTGCAATATCCCAATTCTAACTTTATTATAGTTCTGATGTTTAAGCTTTTTCTCAAACAAATTATATACCATTTTACCATATCCTTTAGGATGATATTCCCCATGGATCATGAGCAAACCTATCCAAGGACAATTGTCATTAGGATTATTTTTAAGAAAGTCAATTATTCCTATTAATACCTTTCAGACAGGCGAGCAGGAAAAGTCCGCCTTACTTATATCATATAAGCAGCATTATAAATTTACTATAGAGGATTTCGGACAGTTAACTGTGCTGTCCTCGAAAAAATAGAATAATGGAGGTATTATCCCATGAGAAAAAAATTATTTCCTTGATGTTGTGCTTTATCTTTATCTCCACACTTCTGCCAGTATCGTCCTTCGCATACTCCGACCCCAATAACGTAGACTGGAACAGCAAAACCGTAACGTTGAAGGGAACATCCGAAGCAGAACTGATGGTTCGTGTTGGCGACATTGATTCGTTTAATGATAAACAGGCAATTGAAAACGGCTACAATCCATTTACCGCAATTGATCAACCCCAACATTCCTACACCTGGGAAGAGGACCCTCTTGACCCCGAAGGTACAGATCATATTATGTAGGCAGCAAGATCGATGAAACCCGTGGTCACTCTGACACCTATTCCGGCTATTATTACAGCTGGCTTGAAGGTGTGGATTACCCCTGTGCAAAGGGTGCCATGACCTTTACACTGAATTATGACACTTCTGGCATAGAGGTAAAAAATGCATTATTGCAGTTATGCATTGACGGTTTTCAGGCAACACATTTGGACAGCAATTTTACAGTCACCCTTAACGGCAGGGATGCTCCATTTATTGCCGAGCTTCTTAACCATATTGATCAAAATCAACTCGGCCCTATCAGTTATCTCATATCAGCAACTATACCATCCGGCTTCTATAATGAAATAGCTTCCGGCAAGCTGGTAATCAAGATAGATGAGACAACTGGCGTCGGTGATGGCTATGCCGTGGACTTTGTGAAGCTTTTAATCAACTATAATGAAAGTGTTTTCAAAAAACGTATTACAGGCTATGTCCAGGGAGAGGGAGCAAAAAATGCCACCGTCCGACTGCTGTGTGCCGGTGCTGCCGTAACGCCGGATGTTGACGGGAAATTCACTTTCGACGCAGTTCCTGGACTGAATGTAGTGCTCGCGTCTGCAAAAGGATATGTTGAGAACTATGAACTCGGAATCGTGCAATCATCAGGAATCGAATGGGAACCACGTTTATATCTTGCCGAACTCGAAGACTGGAGCGAAGCATCGGGCTGGGCAATCGCCGAACTTAAAAAAGCATCGGAATGGGGTCTTATTCCCAATGCCCTAATAGGCGCCGATATGGCCAAGCCCATTACCCGTGCGGAATTTGCGGCTATTTGCGTAAAGGTTTATGAAAATCTCAGCAATACAGAAGCCCAGCCGGTTGCGAAGAATCCTTTCACTGACTGCAATGACCCTGAGGTTTTGAAAGCTTTTAACATAGGTGCGACAAACGGCACAAGCAACACAACCTTTTCTCCGAATCTGCTTCTGAACCGTGAGCAGGCGGCAACCATGCTTACCCGCGTTTACAAGAAGGTTACGATGGAAGGCTGGACTCTTGAAACCGACAGCCAGTTCAGGCTTAGTTATGCTAAACCCTCCGCTTTTGCCGATGATCACCAGATTTCAAGCTGGGCAAAGGACAGCGTATATTTTATGGTAGCCAACAATATCATCAAGGGCATCGGCGGCAATATATTTGCTCCGAAGAATACCACTCCGGCAGAGGAAGCCATGCAATACGCAAATGCAACTCGTGAGCAGGCGCTTCTGATAGCCACAAGAATGGTTGAAAATCTGAAATAAACACAGGATTTACCGGCAGAAATATAGCACCTGCCGGGATAATTAACAGGTATATTTAATTGAATAAAATGTGGTTCATTAAAACGCGGAAGGAGGGCATACCCTTCCGCGTTTTTCGATATTTCTCCGATTATTTCTTAGATTATATCAATGAACCAATTAAAGTTTTTAGGTTTGCGTTTAAGGACTGACTCCTATTAAATACTTATTTTCAAAATTCCTGACCCTTGACATCAATACCAGGCACTCAACATGGAACGAGCCGCTTGGATTGATGTCTTGGGCTTATTTTTTGAACCTTACGTTTACGGGAACATATCAATGGTTTTTCTACTGTTTATTGAAAATGCGTCCGTATGTGGGAACATGTCTACGCAGGAAGTGTACCAGCAACTATCGCCAACTGAACTACAGCTTTCAATTCATTTATTTTATTATTCTTGATTTCATCCCATGTAACAGAAGGATTATTACGAAGCGCTGTTTTGCACAATTCA
>Ga0134100_1001239_pt1 | contig 24687 bp, 20 predicted proteins | sample 11_taG_2_FD_94444 | JGI IMG/M metagenome (GOLD analysis project Ga0134100, IMG submission 94444) | Switchgrass degrading microbial communities from high solid loading bioreactors in New Hampshire, USA - 11_42_5_180_A3 metaG | ecosystem: Engineered > Bioreactor > Semi-continuous > Anaerobic >...
ATTTGAACAGATCGTTAAAGAGGAAGTTGCAGCCGAAGAACCTTCAGTAATAATTGCCCAAAGGCCTTGTGCCCTTTTGAAATATGTTAAGCATGGTCCGATTTTGGCAATAAATAAGGACAAATGTGCCAAATGCCGTATGTGCATGAGACTGGGCTGCCCGGCAATTGTTGACAGGGGTGATCACATTGAGATCAATCCTACTCAATGCGCAGGCTGTGATCTTTGTCCGAAAGTATGCAAGTTTAATGCAATAGAAAAGGCAGGTGGCCGGGATGAATAATACAAGTGTTTTGATCGTAGGAGTAGGCGGCCAGGGAACATTGCTGGCCAGCCGTATTCTGGGAGATGTGGCATTAAGCTCAGGGCTGGATGTAAAAGTTTCCGAGGTACATGGCATGTCCCAGCGCGGAGGAAGTGTCGTAACCTATGTTAAAATGGGTGAAAAAATATATTCTCCAATTATAGAGAAAAATGAGGCAGATATTATTCTATGCTTTGAAAAGCTTGAGGCGCTCAGATGGATCGATTATGCCAAAAAGGATGCAACAATTATTATCAATGATCAAAGGATAGATCCAATGCCTGTTATAACAGGAAAAGCGAAATATCCTGAAAACATAATCGAGGAAATTAAAGCGAATTATAAAAATGTGATTGTCGTTCCGGCGCTTGATATGGCAAAAAAAAGCGGAAATATCAAGGCAGTCAATGTAGTAATGATTGGCGTATTGGCAAGACATTCGAAGTTCGAGAAAGACATATGGATCAAGGCCATTGAAAAGACAGTAAAGCCGCAATTTCTGGAAGTTAATCTTAAAGCGTTTGAAGAGGGATATAATCAATCGGATACATAAGAGTATGGTTTAAGGAGGCAGACATGATAAATAAGCGGATTTCTGGTTCTATGGTGTTATTTTCCCTGATTATTGCATTGGTTTTCTTTTCTTTTGTTCCCGGGTCAATAAACTCAAATGCGGCAGTGAATACAGGGAATGCTGACTATGCCAACAGAAAACAACTTAATTCTAATGACGGCGGATTTGACAGTGTAGACCGTTTTCCGCTTATTGAAACATCTGATGTAGAGCTTAAGCTTATAGAAAAGTATGAAAGGTATAATGAAAAAGCGGATGAAATCAAAGAAACCTATGCCATAAAATTATATGACAGGGTAATAGGCTATCTTATCTATGATTCATACACCTTAAATAACGGAGATTTATACTATTATCTGAAATACGAACCTGAAGGATTCAATCCCAGATCAATAAGCATTGTGCTTCCATTTACCTTTGATAATTATAACTTAAGAACCATTGAATATCCCGAAGGTCTGGACCAGACCAAATCGGTTATCAGGGTATATGATGGACTAAAAACTGATGATGATCTTCTAAGCACCCTGGAACCCGGTTCCGTTTATATTGATTCCGATTCTTTGAATGGCTTTTTCAGCTATAGCAGCATATATGAGATTGGTACCAATAAAATCAGAAAAGAACTATATGACAAGGCTGAGAATATCCAAATAAGCCCAGATGGCATCAAGGTAACGCTTCCGGCAGCTGAGAATACTTTTTCCGAGCATTGGGGAATTATATCGAAAGAAAAGCTTGTTGACTGGAATGATGAACTACAAATAGACGCTGTTAAAGTAGGAGATTTAAGCCGCGTAAGAAAATGGGGCGGTGACGGTCAGTATTACTTTTTGCCTTACGGATATGCGCCATATAGTGATAACGGCTTCTACAGAAACAGCGCAAATCATATAGGAAACAAATACCTTGGCATTGAAGGCCGCTTCTTTGAGGACTATGCCTATATTACCATTGATACGCTAACAAAAACCCAGAATTCAGAAGGATACTGGGGAACCGACCCGATGGCTGTGGGATTGTATAATAATTATAAAGTAGGTGCCGGTTTCTTTGACACAAGATGGGATACAGAGGCTGCATTGTCACTTCTAAGAGGTTACAGAAAATTTAACGAACCGCTGTTTTTAAAAGCAGCCAAAAAATATGCCGGGTTCTACTGCAATTTTGCTGTTTCAAATGCCTATCTGACAGAAAACCAGGGGCTCCTGGTCTATGATTACGGTTTTAATGCCACGCCGGGAATCAAAACCCATGTATCATTAAATCATCTGGTGAACGAGATGAATTTCTTGCTTGAGATGTATAACAGTACTGCAAAGAGTGAATACCTTCAGGTGGCAAAGCGTATTCTGACAGGGATCTCAGATACGGCCGAAGAATGGATAAATCACGAAACCGGTGATTTGTTCTATGGTTATTACGGGGACGGAAAATACGATGTAGAGGACTATCCGACGCTTACCCTGGATGATTTACGATATGCACAGGTATTATTAACGACTTTATACTCAAATGAGGATCCAAGTATAAAAATGCTTATAGAAATAAAGGAAGAATATTTAGTGAGAAAAGGTATAGTTCACTGAGAGGAGAATGGTTATGTTCAATAAAAAGCTTGTTGAAGGTCTTGGACACTCTTCTATGATACGTGCCATGTTCGAAGAAGGGACCCGATTAAAAAAGATATACGGGGAAGATAAGGTTTATGATTTCAGCCTGGGAAATCCTGAAGTAGAGCCGCCCGCCGAAGTCATCGACTCTCTGAAGAAGTATGTCAACAGCGGAGAGGAAGGGCTACATAAATATATGAATAATGCAGGTTTTCCTGATGTAAGGCAGAAGGTGGCTGCTTATATTTCAAAAAAGAGCGGTGTGCCTTTAGATGAGAATAATATCATTATGGTATGCGGAGCGGCTGCGGGACTCAATGTGGCTTTAAATGCTCTGTTAAATCCGGGAGAGGAAGTTATTGTACTGGCTCCGTTTTTTGTAGAGTATGGGACATATATTGAACAGGCAGGCGGTAAAACAATAGTTGTAAATACCATAAAAGACAGTTTTCAAATTGACATTGATGCGGTTGAAAACGCTATAACCGACAGGACAAAAGCCATTATTATTAATTCGCCCAATAATCCGACCGGTGTCGTATACGACAGAGAATCCCTGGAGAGGCTTAATAAAGTGCTGGAGAAGAAAGAAACAGAATTGGGGATCAATATTTTTGTTATCTCTGATGAACCATATGTCAGCCTGGTTTATGACGGTGTTGAAGTTCCCAATACTCTGTCGGTATTCAAAAAGAGCATTTCTATAAACTCATTCAGCAAGTCATTGGCTCTGCCCGGCGAAAGAATAGGATATATCGCAGCCAGCAGCAGAATCCCGGATGTTGGGACGCTGATTTCGGTCATGGTAACTTTAAACCGTACATTAGGCTTTGTTAACGCCCCCTCACTTTTCCAGAAAGTTGTTGCGGATAACCTGGAAGTAGCTGTAGACACTGAAAGCTATAAGAAAAAACGCGATTTACTGTATAATCATCTGACAAAAATTGGATTTAAGTGCATCAAGCCCGACGGGGCTTTCTATCTATTTGTAAAAACACCTATTGAAGATGATGTAGCTTTCTGCAAGACTGCTGCGAAGTATAATCTTTTGCTCGTTCCCGGAAGCGGCTTTAAAGGCCCGGGATATGTAAGAATAGCTTACTGTACCGATATCAAAATGATCGAGCGCAGTCTGGAGGCATTTACAAAGCTGGCAAAGGAATATGGTCTGAATTAATATTATACTGATTGGGCAAAAATGAACCGGGGTTGTCTCGAAATATGGAACATGTCATTGTAAGACCAAATGACTTCCTCTTAATGAGACACCCCTTTTCTTATATAAAAATAATTATACGCATACATATTTCAGTTAGAGAATATGAGTACTTGTGGTATTATTGAATTATATTCCAGGATTATATTGCAGCGCAGTGAACTTAATATTGTAATGGCAGGTGTTACAAATGAAGAGTATAAGAAAAACATCAAAGAGATTAGTATGTCTGGCTTTTTCAATATTGTTGATATTAAACATATTTCAGAAATCAAGCGCATTAAGCGATCAACAAAATCCCAGTATTACAATTGACGGCAGTAAGACGGATATAGATTTGGATTCCGGTGACAAATACCTTTATGTACCGGCAGAAAAAATATACACATTGCTGGGTGCAAGTTATAGCTGGGATCCATCAAGCAATAAGGCCGTAATACAATATGGCGCAAAAAGATTTATCATAAGTGAACAGGACTATCAAATCAATGTTAACGGCAGGGTAATACGATTGATAAACAAACCGTACCTCAATAACGGTACGCTTTTGGTGCCTCTGGTTTCAGTTGTTGAGAGCATCGGAGGCGGGCTGGAATGGGACGAAAGTACAAAGACCTGGAAAGTGTACAGCCGGAAACTGCTTGAGAATACGGTAGATCGAATGGGCGACGGTACGCTTGTTCAGGATAGGCTTGCCAAATATGAGAAATATTTTGATGACGGTAAATATAAGTTCTGGTCTTCTTTAAGGGACGGCGCATCTTTGTACCGTTCAGATTCCGACGGGAACCACTCCGGAAGGCTAATTGACACAGCTACCGAAGTAATAGGAACGGACAGCGATTATGTGTATTTTATAGATATTACTCAAGGTGGTTTTCTCTATAGAATCAAAAAAGACGGAACAGATCTTAAAAAACTGACGGATGATTCTGTTGAATCGGCGTGGCTTGATGCGGAGCGCATTAAGTATTACAGCAAAAACAGAGGATTATCCCTGCATTCTATAGCAAAGGATGGAAGCGGGGAAAAAAACGAATCAACCGAAATAACCGTAATTAATAATGACTGGGTGATTAATGGCAAAATAACGGTTTCCGATAAAAATATTCTTCTGAAAGGCAATCTGATAATAAATCAAGCAGGATCTCTTACCCTGAACAACGTAAATCTGCTTTTTGACTGCGGAAATGTAAATTCAAGTCCGGTCGGGAGAAGCATAAATGCTGATTCATCATCAATAATCATAAAAAACAGCCGGATCGGGTCAACGCACCCTGATGGCGGAATCATATTTTCCGCAGCTTCATCAAAGGTGGAAATAGAGTCCAGCATGATATCCGGTATTAAAGACCGCATTGTATTATACCGGTGTGATAACTCCAGACTTATTGGCAATTATATTATAAATTCAGCAGAAAACGGGGTTATTAAAGCTACAGGTTCAAACCGCCTGCTCTTTAAGGATAATATAGTCATCAACAAGACACGAGGCGCATTACCAAATACAGCGATACAAGTTGAATTTACAAAAGACGCAGGAATAATGAGTAATGTGTTTGTGGATCAAGGTGAGTGTTTATTGTTTACACGGCAGTCAACAGAAGGCTGTGCGGCTAATAACCTGATCTTCGGAGATTCGGGAAGTCAGTGCCTTTCACTGGGACAAGAGGCCGGGAACAATATTATTTATAATAACTTTATACAACTGAACTATGATGACGGTTATCGCATTACAAACGGCCAAAATGGTACTGGAATATCGTCGGATACTGTGGACGCTACTTCTGTGTTTGAAAAGAATGTTATCAACAATGCTGCAAATGCAATAACCATTAAAAATCTTAAAAACTGCGTATATGATTCCAACAGGGTTTGGATGCAGCTGGCCGACAACACAAGTGACAGGAATGGATATAGGTGTCTTGATATGCAATATTCTCACCACTGTGAAATTATAAATAATACCTTAACATCATGGCCTGGGGAGGCAGGAAGCGGTATACAGCTGTTCTATTCCACCGAAAACAGAATTGAAGGAAACACATTGAAAGGTTTCAAATATGGTTTGGAATTATGGAATGCATCTGATTCCAATATTTTATCCGGCAATCATATTGCCGACAGCTTAAGTTACATAGTGACTGACAGATCAAACCACAATAAAGTGACAAAGAACTCTTTTATTACGAAGAAGAATGTCAGAATATATGCTTACAATAACGGGGACAACGAATGGACATCCAACTTCTATGGTGGTCTATACAATCAGTCTCAACAGACACTGTTTGGAACAGGAAGTGATAAAACTCCGTTAAGCAAGCCAAATGAGCTTATAAAAGTTAAGAGTGAGTACACGCCCAAAAAGTTTATACCATTAGATTCAAAAGACACCGAATTAAAAGATTACTATATTAATGGAATTGAGATATGGGAAGATATGAACCTTATCTGGCAATGGCATAATGTGAGAGTTGCGGAAGGCGGTACGCTGACCATTGAAAACACAACGGTTAAAGCACCCGAGACTTACGATTGTGAGCCATACCTCATTGTGGAAAACGGCGGAACACTGGTTTTAAGAAACAGTAGAATCCTGGCTGATCCTTTCGGCATGCCGATTTATATATCAGTATCCGACGGAGGCAAGATCATTGCTGAAAACTGTACATTCGAGTATTTACCGGCATTTGATAGCATGGGCTCCGGATCGGTGGTAAAAAACTGTAAGTTTGATAACTGCTATGTAATTAATTTTAATAACAGCTCAAATGTGACTATTGAGAATTGTAACATTTCAAATTCTTACTTCGGCTTTTTGATTGGTGATTGTGTAAGCGGTATAATAAGCGGAAATAAGGAAGAAAACATTGCTGTCAGACTCGGCGAGCCAGCTCAGATTCCTGTTGTAGATAATAAAACCACAGGTAATGATAAAACTCCCAACCGGAATAAAAAAATAGCTTATATAACAATTGATGACGGGCCAACAAGAGGCGTTACACCATTAGCCCTTGATACGCTTAAAAATTATGGGGTAAAGGCAACATTCTTTGTATTGTCAAAGCCAGGTGTTGATGATATCTATAGAAGGATAATTGATGAAGGCCATGTGCTGGGCAACCATTCCTCATCTCATGATTACAATATTCTTTATAAAAAATCGATAGAAGACTTTAAAAACGATGTACTGAAGGCAAAGAACTATATAAGCCAAAAGTTCAATTATACGACCACTTTGTTCAGATTCCCCGGAGGTTCAATGAGCTGGGGAAAAGATGTAATCAAAGCAAGAGTGGAAGTATTGGCAAATTTGGGCTACAGGTATTTTGACTGGAATGCCTCAACAGGAGATACTGATGCAAATTTGAAAAAATACGGGACAGATGAACAAATAGCGAAACTTCTAGCCAATAATATTCTGAAGAATACCAAAGGCAAGGATAAATTGGTAATCCTCATGCATGATTCGGCAGGGAAAAAATTTTCGGCAATGGCACTGCCTATTATTATAGAAGGCTTAAGAGAGCAGGGGTATGAATTTGACGTTTTAACTAACTACTGAGGATTAGTTATAAATAGTCTCATCACAATACTATAATCATAACAAAATGCTATTAGTTTATGATAATTTCGCACCTAAGATTATTGTGTGAATATTTCATTATACCAAAAATTGAATTTTGGAACATTTGTCGATATAGTGGGATTTCATCTAAGGCTGATGCAAAAATATTATACAAATTAAATGGGAAATAAGGAGTTTTAATACTACGTGTAGAATAATCTCAAAGCAACATATCATAAGTTACCGATCAAATCCCGGCAGCTATATGTATGCTGATATGGCGGCATTTCAAGTGGGCATTAGCTGCAATTACTCGAGTATGCGAAGATTCAAAACAACACAGACAGAGGCAGATTATACGGCAGCCGTATGGTTCACGTTGAAGGCGATGTTCAGGAACCCGCATTAACGTTAGACACCGGAGCTGGCAATAATTTCGCAACAGTCGATGTTGGAAACTATACCATGATGGTATAGTTCTTTATGCGTTCTCCAAAAATGAAAACGCGTAGTAGCCACATTGCAGACAATAATATGGACAACATGGTTGATTTTGCTGGTCTACCTTAATTTTTTGCTGACGAATCAACCTGCTGATCCTTTTGACATCCTTTGTAGCGCATCTTGTCCACAGTAATAATATTTCCCAAAATGGTTAAGCCGCAAAACCATTTTAACTGTTATCAAAACTATTTGCGCCGCTTGGCGGAAGCGGCGGAATGGAGAGCTGATTATGAACAAAAAATTAAGAAAATTCCTATCTGCATTCTTATCAATCACATTCTTATTTACAGTATTTACCGGAACGATATTTATTCAGACTGCTCAAGCCGATGAAGCCAGACCCATACCAGGTCGGATTGAAGCAGAGGATTTCACTTCAGTGTATGGGTTTAGCGGTAATTTTATTGAGACAAATGCTAATGCCAGTGGAGGAAAGGATATTGGCTATGTTTCAGCGGGGTATTATTTGACTTACCTTGTCAATGTTGCAAAATCAGGAAGTTATGAAGTAACATTTACTTATGCCGCACAATCATCAAATACCGATTCTTTTTCATTAAGAGACAGTGAAGGAAATGTCCTGTGCCGGGTAAGCACACCTGCAACAGGCGGCTGGACAACCTGGAGAACTGTCACCACATATGCCGAACTGACGGCAGGTGAACAAATCCTGACTATCTATTGCGACAAAGCCGGTTATAATATTGATTGTATGGACTTTATCTCCCTTACAGAAGTTGCAACACCAACAATTTTACCTCCGCCCGGAACCTATGCATTGCCTGTAAATGTAACTCTGACTACCAAAACTCCGGGAGCCAGCATTTACTATACTTTAGACGGAACTGATCCGACTAAGACTTCAAATTTATATGAGTCTGCGGTAACAATATCGTCAAATACTGTTTTAAAAGCCATTGGAATTAAAGAAGGGTTAGAAGATAGTGATATCGCTAGCTTCAGCTATATCTTCGATGAAAATGCGAAAGCAGCGGCTCCAATAGCATCGAGAGAATCGGGCTCATATGGGGGAACACAAAGTGTAACGCTGAGCACTACCTCGTATAACGCCAAAATCTATTATACCACCGATGGAACAGATCCTGAAACATCTGTTACAGGATCAACAAAACAATATAGCTCTGCAATTTCCATCAGCACTTCCACCACATTAAAAGCCATAACGGTAGCGGAAAGCCTGAAGCCCAGTGATATAGCTACATACACTTATACGATTACTGCTGTTGCACCAACTGCAAATATGACCTCTGGGACAGTAATTGGTGAAGGTACGCAGATTACTCTTTCATCAGGCACATCCGGTGCAAGTATTTATTATACTATAGACGGCAGTGATCCCACTACCGAAAGCACCCTATATTCAGGTCCAATAATACTAAGTGGAGCTATGGCTGACAGCAGCAACAACATAGTAATTAAAGCTGTAGCAGTCGGAGGCGGCTACGCAGCCAGCAGTATTTCCACTTTCACCTATATATTTGATCCCGATTTCGTAACATTGACTGATGAGGCATCAATTGACAAAGTCATTTCTGAGATGACCCTGGCAGAAAAAATATCTTTACTGGGCGGAAGATCGGGCAGGTTAGCAGGCTCGGCAGGAGGAACAGTAGCAATACCGAGGCTGGGTATACCTGGAACTTCGCTTTCTGATGGCCCGGCAGGTATCAGAATCACATTGAGGCCTTCAGGATTTACCGATTCACAAGGCAACCAGACCGTAAGAGCCGCTACTTGGTGGCCTAATGGCGCAGCCCGCGCATCTACCTGGAATACTGCCCTTGAGGAGCAGATGGGTATTGCATGGGGCAAGGAAATGTACTTCTTTGGAAATGATCTTCTCTTAGGACCTGGTGCCAACATACACAGGCATATTTTAAACGGCAGGGACTTTGAGTATTATTCGGAAGACCCGTTGCTTTCAGGTAAGACAGGCGCAGCTGAAGTAAGAGGAATACAGTCTGAGGGTGTTGGAGCCACCATAAAACACTATGCGGCAAACAACCAGGAAACCGGCAGAAATAATCTGCCCACTACCATAAGTAAAAGAGCTTTGCGTGAGATATATCTGAAGAGCTTTGAATACGTAATAAGAGAATCTCAGCCATGGGCAGTAATGACTGCTTACAACCAGATTAACGGAGTAAGCACAGCCCAGGACTATGCCCTCATAACAAAAATATTAAGAGATGAATGGGGCTTTGAAGGCTTTGTGATGACAGACTGGGGTGGACAAGGCAATGCTTCTTACTGGCCGGCACAGGCAGGTAACAACGCATACTCCTCGCTTGTGAAGGCAGGGAATGATGTTTGCGAACCAAGAGGTAATGCAAACAACGTAATGGCCGGTCTGCAGGCAGGCTTTATAACAGAGGAAGATATTGACGCATGCGTCAGAAGAATTCTACAGTACATAATAAAGACTCCTTCATTCAAGGGACAGCCTTTAAGTACGGAACCCAATCCATATGCTGATGAGAATGAAGCGATTGCATTCAATGTATCTGTTGAAAGTATGGTATTGTTAAAGAACAATACCGTAGGCGGCAAGCCGGCTCTTCCTATTACGAGCGGAAACATAGCTACCATAGGCAATGCCACCAGCAGCCTGGTACTTGGAGGTACGGGAAGCGGAAGCGTTAATGCCGACTCGTCAAGGTTTGTCCAGATTGTGCCGGCACTAAGAAATATTTATAAAGGTGGAGAAATAATTGATGCCACCACTCTCGGTTATGCTCAGGTATCCGGTGAAATGCAGCCTACCGAAGCACAGATGACCGATTTGGTAAATCAGGTTGGTAGCGTTGTTCTTACCATAAAGAGAACCTCAGGCGAAGGCTCGGATGTACGTGCAACAAAAGGAGCCTACTATCTCAGCGATGCAGAACAGGACCTTATTGATCTTGCTTCAAGAATATGCCGTCAGGCAGGCAAGCCATTTATTGTTGTGCTCAATATGGGCACCTTTGTAGAGATGGAAAGTTGGAAGGATAAAGCAGATGCTATTCTCCTGGTATGGGAACCCGGTATAGTCGTTGGAAAACCGATTGCAGCAGTATTGACAGGTGCAGCGAATCCGTCGGGAAAACTGTCAACAACCATTCCGATAGATGTACAGGGCTACTATAACGACGACCCAACCAAGCCGTATGCTCCCGCACAAGACAATTTTGGAACTTCCAGTGGAGTAACTTACAACGAGGGTATATATGTAGGCTATCGTTATTATGATGCCTTTAACGTACCTGTATCCTACGAGTTTGGATATGGAATAAACTATTCTGTATTTGAATACAGCAACTTGCAGCTTAGCTCGACGACATTCGATGATGTTGACAGCACAATAGAAATAAGTGTAGACATCAAGAACATCAGTCAGGTGCCAGGAAAGGAAATCGTACAATTCTATGTAGGTGCGCCCGGAAAATCGATGCCAAAACCGGTCAAGGAACTTAAAGGTTTTGTAAAGACCGATGTACTTGCCGGAGGAGAATCGCAGACAGTCAGTACCGCTCTTGACGCCATGCTGCTGGCTTCATTTGACGAGGCACGGTCTGCGTGGGTGGTAGAGCCCGGAACATACAAGGTATATGCGGCAGCATCTTCCAAGGATATAAGGCAGGTCGCAACCTTTACAGTTGCTGAAGAACTGGTTGTCGAGACGGTAAATGACGTGCTGGCTCCAAATAAAACTATCAATGAATTTAAGCCTGACCAATCTCAAACTGCTATATCAAGCATCATCAATAATATCAATATCTCCACACCTGCAGGTGTAGCTCCCGTATTGCCTCCTGTAGTACAGGCCATATATACTGACGGATCTTTAAAGGATGTTCCTGTAACTTGGGACAGCATTGAACCGTCAGATTATGAAAATGCGGGCAGGTTCAAAGTATATGGCACAGTAGCCGACTCATCACTGAAAGCTGTTGCCAATATTAAAGTAACTGCTCCGACAGCCGTGCTTACGGCACCCGATTCCGTTAAGCCCGGAGATACGTTCACAGTGGGCATAAGTTTGGATTACATCCTCCAAGATGTATACGCTGAGGATATTACATTGAACTATGATCCTGTGGTATTAGACTTTGTTGAGGTAACGCCTGCGAATGAAAACATAAAAATACTGAAACAGGATCCCTCCGGCACGGGAACATTGAGAATAATAGCTGCAAACATCGGAGGAGTAACAGGTGACAGCACGCCGATACTTAATGTCAGCTTTAAAGTTAAGGAAGGTATAAACAGTGTATCAAGCGATATATCCGTATTGACGGCAAAACTTGGTGTAATGCCCGAGGGAACGGTGGCGGAAGCAGCCGTAACCAGCAAGACTTTTGTCGTTGAAATAGTTGTAGACAAGAGTGCTCTGGAAGCAGCTATAAATGAAGCACAAAACCTTTACGACAATGCTGTTGTAGGAACTGATAACGGTTGCTACTGGCAGGCTGACAAAACAGCATTCGGAGCTGCAATAGCTGAAGCCAAAGCAGTATACACAGATCCGAACGCAAGCCAGTCAGAGGTGGATGATGCCACAGCTGCACTGAATGCTGCGATAGCAGCTTTTAAGGCATCAGTCATAACAGCGGAAACCGGAAATTTAAATGACTCTACAGGAATCGATGTTGGAGACCTTGCAATAATAGCATATTACTACGGTGCGGACTCCACCGGTGAAAACTGGGCAGAAGCTAAGATTGCGGATATCAATAAAGACAATAAGGTTGATATTGAAGATCTTGCCTTCATAGCTAACAGAATATCTAATTAATCTTTTTTGCAAAGGCAGGGCCGTTTCGGCCCTGCCTTTTTAAAAGCGTTACTAACTTTTTATCCCTTCTGTAATATAAAGATGAGTTCGATATTTATACCGGGAGTTCTAATGCTGTCCGGAAGGTATTAAAAAGATTTAAAAGGGAGAATCTTTCGCTGGATTCTCCCTTTTTGTAAGAGGAGGTTATAATCAATAATCGTTATTATTAAATTATTAACCCAGAATCTTCTTGAGATCTTCTTCCGGGGTGCTGATGGGGGTCAGACCAAATTTCTCAACCAATACACTAAGAACGTTGGAGGAGAAGAAGGCCGGGATTGATGGACCAATGTAGATATTCTTAATCCCTAGAGCAAGTAAAGTCAGTAAGACACAAACGGCCTTTTGCTCGTACCATGAAAGCACCAGAGTAAGCGGAAGGTCATTGACGCCACAATCGAAAGCTTTTGCCAGAGCAAGAGCAACCTGAATTGCAGAGAAAGCGTCATTACACTGCCCCATGTCCATAATGCGAGGCAATCCGCCGATGGTCCCGATATCCAGGTCGTTAAAGCGGTATTTCCCGCATGCAAGTGTGAGAATCACAGTATCTTCAGGTGACTTGGCAACAAAATCTGTGTAATAATTTCTTCCGGGTTTTGCACCGTCGCAGCCGCCTACGAGGAAGAAGTGCCTGATTGCGCCGGATTTAACAGCATCTATAACCTTGTCGGCTACTCCTAACACGGTATTCCTGGCAAATCCCGTCATAAGCTCGGTACCGCCGTTGATGCCGGTCATGACTTTTTCTTCATTGTATCCGCCTAATTCAAGAGCCTTTTCAATTACCGGGGTGAAATCCTTTGTACCGTCAGGTTTACTGTCAATATGGATAAGTCCGGGATAAGCAACTACCGCAGTTGTAAATACTCTGTCGGAATAAGTGTCCTTTGGAGGCATCAGGCAGTTGGTCGTAAACAGGAATGCTCCGGGAACGTCCTTGAATTCCTTTTGCTGATTTTGCCACGCGGTTCCGAAATTGCCTTTTAAATGCTTATATTTTTTAAGCTCAGGATAACCGTGAGCCGGAAGCATTTCGCCATGGGTGTATATATTGATCCCTTTACCTTCGGTCTGTTCAAGAAGCATTTTAAGGTCATGAAGGTCATGGCCGCTTACAACAATAAAAGGGCCTTTATCAATTATGGTTGAAACTTTGGTTGGTACGGGATGGCCGTATGTAGATGTATTTGCCTCGTCAAGAAGCTCCATGCATCTTAAATTGATTCTTCCGAATTCCATGAGAAGGTCCAGCCATTCTTCAACCGTATGATCTTCACCGATTGCTCTCATTCCTTTATGAAACCAATTAAACACTTCCTGGTCTTCCTTGCCCAAATGGTAAGCATGGTACGCATAGGCGGCCATACCGCGAAGTCCTAAAAGCAGAGTGGAACGAAGCGAAACAATGTCGGAATCACCTGTCCACAAAGCCTCGACAGGCAGGTCCTCAGCACCGCCAAGCCTGTTCTTTTCATCTTCAATACGTGCTGTTAACATGTCTATGGAATCGGGATCAAAATTAACATTTGTTATGGTGGTAAAAAGACCATCCATCATTAGGACATCAGCTTCTTTGGAAGATTTTTTGCCAGCGGCACGGGCAAGTCCAACCAAAGCGCAGGTCAGTTTATCCTGCTTGTTTGCTACTGATGCATTCTTGCCGCACACGCCGGATACTGTACAAGCCTTTCCTCCTGCGGTTTGTTCACATTGAAAACAAAACATTGACATAAATTCTACCTCTCTTTTCTATTAATGTTTATCTTACTTTTTTCCTGTTTATAAAGACGAAACAGGCTTATATGACATACGACCACTGTTTAAAGTCCGGTCAGCCAGGTGCTTTAATCCTCTATAATTTGGCCGTCAGTGGTTATTGTAATAACATTCCAGGGAATCATCTTTCCACTTTTAATCAAAGCGTTTTTAACAGCACTTGCTATACCGCCGCAGCAGGGAACTTCCATTCTCAATACTGTTATACTCTTAATGTTGTTATAACTGAGGATTGCGGCAAGTTTTTCCGAGTAATCAACTTCATCAAGTTTAGGGCAACCTATTATAGTTATCCTGTTACGAATGAAGTCCTCATGAATATTTGCATAGGCAAAAGCCGTACAATCAGCCGCTACCAGCAAATGAGCGTTTTCAAAATATGGGGCTTGAGGTGAAACCAGCTTAATCTGGCATGGCCATTGGCGAAGCTGAGATTCTGACCTTGCTTTATGAACGGCAGATTCATCTGCAGCATATGTTGCAGGTTTTCTTTCAATTGTTCTTGCCATGGAACCCGGACAGCCGCATGGTACAGGATGAACCGAAGCAGCTTTTTCGACGGCTTTCTTTTCCATATTTGCTTTTACCGCTTCTTCATTAAAAGGATTAGCTTCACGTTCTTCTATGGAAATTGCACCTGTGGGGCATTCAGGCAGGCATGCTCCTAAACCGTCACAATATGATTCAGAGATTAGTCTGGCTTTACCGTCAATTAGCTGCAAAGCTCCTTCATGACATGCGGTAATACAAATTCCGCAGCCGTTGCATTTTTCTTCATCGATTTTTATAATATTTCTTTTCACTAAATTCTACCTCCGTTTCTTAGCAAAAGAGTAATCACGTTTATCTTTACTTAGATTATAGAAGGGAACATTTAAAAAATCGGTTGCCATGGCAACAAAATTTCAGAATTTTAGAGTTTTGATGGATTTAGATATTTAAAGCAACGTACATTACAGAAAATGCTTTACCTTGTTAAAAGACAAAAAAAATATTATGATTATGAAAGAGATACTTTTGAAATTAACTAAACATAAAAACGGGGGATAATATGATAAAGTATCGCGAGGGTTATGAAATCGACTACATACGTCTTACAGAACTGCTTGCAGAGGCGGGTCTTAATGATATCCCGACTGATTTTAAGTATCTTTCCGGTATGGTTGAAAGCTCGAAATCCGTTGTAACCGCATGGGACTTTGATTATATGGTAGGTTTTGCCCGGTTGCCAGGCGATGAAGAAACTGACCGAAAGATCAATATAATAGTAGACAATGAGTATAAGGACCAGGGAATAGAAGAAGAGCTTAAAAAGAGAATAGAAGTTTCCCAGACTCTGTTCTGAACGATTTTTGATCCCGGAAGTCAGCTAAAAATTTTCTTTGACACACATAAGATCCTTCGATTCCGCTGCGCACCGATCAGGATAGCACTCCACTTGTTTTTCCGAACGTCAGCGAATAATCTTTTCCTTATAAAAACGATTTATCATCAGCTGTTAATAGAGACTAAAGAAAAACAGTATACAAAACCGGATGAGCAGCTTTTATATAACAAATATAGTAAAGAGATTCAAAGGCTGGTAAACAGGAGAAGGACCGGCAAAAAACCTGTAATTGCGGTGCATATTACAAAAGACGAGGACTATGAACATCTGGAAAAGTCAATGCTGCTGCCTGATTTAAGGTTTTTCGGAAGATGCTCGGATATATTTACAGAAAGTATCATCATTAATGAGACTATGGACAATATGGCAAGAAAAATGAACGCCCTTTATAATAGTTTATCCAATATTGAACCCGCCGATAACTGGAGAGACCTCGATGTATTTACAAAGGAGTCCAATCGTTCGGCAGCTTCGAATATGGCTGCCAAATTGCAGTTTTTAAATTTGGAGATGAAGGGAAAAAGCGGCGATTGTAACAGGTCAGCGGTAAATCTTTCGTAGTATTTAAACGGAGAACGTTTGGAAAATCTCTTAAAGCAAGAGCATCTTAGGTGAAATGCGTTCCATTTTGCATCAGGATGGGTCACATGGCCTTTGGATCAGGTTGGGAACGCCAAGAAAGCAAAAGACATAATAAACAGACGACATGCCTGTTTGGTTTCGTGGGAAGAATCGGAGGATGTTACCCGAAGATTTAATCAGACACCTTCATATCAGGAACTGGATTGGCAGCAGGTCAAAAAAATTCCATTGATTCTTGAACATGCAGGATATGAAGTATATGAGAGAAATTAGCATTTAGCCTATACATAAAAATAACCTTATGCTATATTATTAATGATGAATTTATTATATATGGAGGAAACATACAATGAAACACATCAAAACAATCAATAAATCTACCCTGAATAAGGAGATTAACAAAGTCGGCTGCGGCGAATGCCAGACTTCTTGTCAGTCAGCTTGTAAGACATCCTGCACAGTAGCAAATCAAAAGTGCGAGAGAAAGTAATTGCCGTGCCAGAATAAAATAAATTATTAATTTTGCGGAAGGGCTGTACAGCCCTTCTTGTTGTGTTACTTTTCAGAAAATATTGACGGAGGAAATTTATGATACATGCCTATAAAATTCATGGCGAAAATATAGTATTGGATGTTTGCAGCGGATCGGTTCATTTGCTTGACGATATTGCCTATGATGTTTTAGGCTGTTATGACAGCGATGGCACCATTAACCCTGACAAGCTCAAAAATCTTACCCACTATGATGAAAAACAAATAAATGAAGCTATAACAGAGATTGAATATTTGATTGACAACAAGATGCTTTTTACCGAAGATCCCTATACAAGCATGCTTCCTGCCTGGACAAAACAAACGGTAGTTAAGGCTCTGTGCCTTCATATAGCCCATGATTGCAATTTAAGATGCAGCTACTGCTTTGCCGGGACGGGTGAATACATGGGCCGTCGTTCACTGATGAGCCTGGAGGTGGGAAAGAAAGCTATTGACTTTTTAATTGAAAACTCAGGCAACAGAAGGAATCTTGAGGTTGATTTTTTTGGGGGAGAACCCCTCATGAACTTTGATGTTGTAAAAGGTATAGTCGAATATGCAAGAAAGAAGGAAAAAGAATCAGGCAAGAATTTCCGGTTTACCATAACCACGAACGCAATGCTTCTTGATGAAGAAAAACGCGCTTATATAAATGAGAATATGCATAATGTGGTACTGAGCCTGGACGGCCGCAAAGAAGTAAATGACGCAGTCAGGAAACGTATCGACGGCACAGGTTCATATGACCGGATTCTTCCTTTAATCAAAAAAATGGTGGAGGAAAGAGCCGGAAAAGATTATTATGTGCGGGGGACTTTTACCCGCAAAAATCTTGATTTTGGTACCGATGTGCTGCATTTGGCCGATCTTGGATTCGATCAGATTTCCATAGAACCTGTGGTGGCTGCCAAAGACTCGGGATTTGATATCCGAAATGAAGATTTGAAGGTAGTTTTCGACGAATATGAACGCTTGGCAAAGGAATATGTTGATCGCAGGAAAAACGGACAATGGTTTAATTTCTTTCATTTTATGATCGATTTGGAAGGAGGCCCCTGCATTGCGAAGCGCCTGAGGGGATGCGGTTCCGGCACCGAGTATATGGCGGTTACTCCTGAAGGAGAGCTTTATCCCTGCCACCAGTTTGTCGGCCATAAAGAATTCCTACTGGGAAATGTTTATGATGGACTAAACGGAAACCCGATCAGGGAAAGCTTCAGAGAGGCAAATGTATATACTAAGTCCCAATGTAATTCCTGTTGGGCGAAATTCTATTGCAGCGGAGGATGCGCCGCAAATGCATGGCAGTTCAATAAAGATATTAAAATACCGTATGAAATAGGCTGTGAGCTTGAAAAGAAAAGGGTCGAGTGCGCTCTGTGGATCAAAGCGCAGGAGAGCAAGTAAACCAAGGAGACAGTTCTTTAGCTCATTTTATAAGGGCGGGTGCAAGGTTTCTCATGGAGATAAGCCGGTTTGCTTCGAAGGAAAGACCGCCGAACGATGACCTTATTGAAAATGTTTGAGCGACCCGTGAGATAAAGACCACTCGGCCGGGACATGACGGAGCGCAAGCGGAGGAATGTCATAAAACGGCGATATTGACCTTATAGATCTGGGTGCTTAAAGGCGTTCAAAATGAGATCCTTGCACCCGCCCCCTGTTGGAATGTTTGTTGACTATTAAATAAAGTAAGAATTATAATACTTAAGAATAACTGGAAAGTATAAAAGAAAAAAAGAAGGAGGAAGCTCCGTATGAATGATAAAAGGACTTTTAAATTATTCGTTATAGTCCTTATAATAGCGGTTATATGTGTTCTTGCTTTCACAGGACTCGGGCCCGCTGATTCGAGAATTATCAAAGGCGTTAATGATATTCGTACCGGCATAGATATCCGCGGAGGCATCAGTGCAATTTTGGAACCTGTTTATCCTAACGGTACGGAAGGCCGGGATATCAGACAGGATTTGGAAAGCTCCAGAAGTATTATTGAAGACAGACTGGATGCGCAGGGAATTTATGATAAAAGTATAATTATTGACTCAACTAATAACCGGTTGATTATTGATATTCCATGGGCTGCAAATGAAACCGAGTTTAATCCCAGAAAAGCTTTAGACGATTTGGGAAGTACAGGTGCCCTTACATTTCAGGAAGTGGATGATGAAGATTTTTACACTCCGGTTGAAGAACTTGTGCCTACCGGAAGAATCGTATTAACCGGTGAGGATGTTCAAACCGCATCTTGCGTTCAGGATGAAAACAATCGATACATTGTGTTGTTAAAACTTAAGCCATCGGGCGTAGAGGCGTTCTCACAAGCTACTGCAAAAAACATCGGCAGAAAAATTGCCATATTTATAGATGATATTTGCATCTCGGCGCCGGTAGTCGATTCACAGATTACATCCAGTGAGGCGTCCATAACGGGGAATTTTACTTTTGAATCAGCAAAGGCTCTGGCTGATAAAATACGTTTTGGCGCGCTTCCTACCAAGCTGGAACCTGTGAAGGTTGACTCCATCAGCGCTCAGCTTGGACAGGGCGCTCTGGAAGTTGCAATCAGAGCCGGAATCGTTTCATTTATTCTGGTTTGTTTTTTCATGATATTGTATTACAGGCTACCCGGCCTTATATCCTGTTTTGCTCTGGCAGCACTGTTGACCCTGCAAATACTGACTCTTGCTAATTTTGATATATCAGTTACTTTGCCGGGCATCGGAGGTATTATTCTATCCATTGGCATGAGTATTGACGGTAATGTTGTTATATTCGAAAGGATTAAAGAAGAGCTGAAAGGAGGAAAAAGCCTAAGAGCTTCTATTGATACAGGATTTAAGCGGGCATTTGTAGCAATACTGGACTCTAACGTGACTACTATTATGACTGCAGTCGTACTGTTTATTCTGGGTTCAGGTCCTGTAAGAGGATTTGGAATTACGCTGTTCTTCGGTACCTTGTTCAGTTTCTTCTCTGCTGTTACAGCTACAAAGATGATGCTTCAAGGTATTTCCGCCTTTGGCTTTGCAAAGAATAAATGGCTCTTTGGCCTGAATGGAGGAAAGAAAATTGAAGAGGTATAATTTTGTAAGAAACGGAAAATATGCATTTTCATTCAGTATTACACTGTTCATTTTCTTCGGCATTATGCTGGCCATAAACGGTGTGCAATTAGATATAAACTTTAAGGGCGGAACCCGAATTATGATCGAAACTATTGACGAGGTTGACCCTAACAGGGCCGAAGATATTGTTGAAAATGCCATAGGCAAAGATGTATCAGCAAGTGTTATGAAAACTTATAGCGGTAATGGCGGGGATGAAAGCCGGACTGTAAATATGCTGAGAATAGATATTGCCGGAAATGAGCCCCTTACACCTGAGGAAGAGAATGATGTTAAGGAAATTATTTCCCAAAATTTCAATGTGGTTTTAAACAGTCCTCATAATGAGAATGTCAGTATAACACCTACTATAGGTAAGGAAGCTCTGCGCAGAGGTGTTCTAGCTGTCATAATATCAATCATACTCATACTTCTCTATGTTGCCTGGAGATTCAGTACAATAGGAGGTTTTTCTGCTGCAACATGCGGTATTTTGGCACTTTTCCATGACGTGGGAGTCATGTTTGGAGTATATATAGCATTAAAAATACCTCTTAATGATATTTTTGTGGCAACTGTACTTACGGTTATAGGCTATTCCATAAATGATACTGTAATAATTTATGACAGGATACGCGAGAATACGAGACTAATGAGTAAAAGCGATCTGGCCAGCATTGCGGATGTGAGTATACATCAGACTCTTTCCCGGTCAATTAACACAATGGTTACCACTTTGATTTCTATTGTAGTATTGCTGGTGTTCTCCGCAACCAATAATATCAGTTCGTTAATCGATTTTAGTTTCTCATTGCTCATAGGAGTTATATCAGGCTGTTATTCCACTATATTTATTGCTGCACCTCTTTGGGTATTATGGAAAGAAAGAAGTCAAAAGGCGGCTCTGCAAAAACAATAAAATTGGGGCGAGGGATATCGCCCTTTTCCTGTTTTTTTAATACAACATGCTTGACTTTGAACTATGTATATGATATTATGTTTATTGCTTTGTAGGCGTTTTTTTTTATGCTTAAATTATATTGGTTAGCATTGGAGTGTGCGAAATGAGAGTAAGAATCACCATGGCTTGCAGCGAGTGCAAGCAAAGAAATTACGATACAACAAAAAATAAGAAAAATAATCCCGACAGACTTGAATTGATGAAGTATTGCAGGTTTTGTCGTAAACACACAGCCCATAAAGAAACAAAATAAACTAACAGGGAGTTTGTTAAAATGACTGAACAAAAAGCAAAATTCGGCCAACATGTAGGCAGATTTTTTAAGGAAATCCGCCTCGAAATGAAGAAGGTCATATGGCCAACAAGGCAGCAACTGTTAAACAACACTCTTACAGTGTTTGTAGCTTGCTTATTAATCGGTGCGGTTGTTTGGTTAGCAGATGCCGGGCTCGGTATTATATTCAGGGCTGTTTTCGGACAGTAAGAAATAAAAGGAGGGCGGGGCAAAAGTCTCGCTTTGGTATGTATGACAGAAGAGGCAAAATGGTATGTTGTTCACACCTATTCAGGATATGAGAATAAGGTTAAGGCCAACATAGAAAAAATTGTTGAAAACAGAAAGATGCAGGACTATATTCTTGATATTGTAGTTCCTATGGAAGAGCAGATCGAGATTAAGGACGGCAAAAAAAAGGCTACACTCAAGAAAGTTTTCCCTGGTTATGTTCTCGTTAAGATGATTATGACTGACGAGTCGTGGTATGTTGTCAGGAATACTCGTGGTGTAACCGGATTTGTGGGTCCTGGATCTAAACCTGTGCCTTTGTCTGATGAAGAAGTCCGAATGATGGGTGTGGAACAAGTCGAAACCGTCATTGATTATGAAGTCGGTGATAGCGTCCGCGTCATAGACGGACCGCTGGAAAGCTTTATTGGAACAGTTGAAGAGATAAGTCATGATAAGAAAAAAGTTCGGGTTATGGTTTCCATGTTTGGAAGAGAAACACCTGTAGAACTTGACTTTACCCAAATTGTAAAACTTTAATTTGATTCTTTTAGTGAATACACGTTTAAGTGTATTGCTATGGAATAGATTCCTGATTGATTGTCAGGGAAAAATACTGGGAGGTGGACTATATGGCAAAAAAAGTTATGGCCCTCATAAAATTGCAGCTTCCTGCAGGAAAAGCTACTCCTGCTCCACCGGTTGGACCAGCCCTTGGCCAGCATGGCGTTAATATCATGGGATTCTGTAAGGAGTTCAATGCAAGAACGGCGAAAGATGCTGGGTTGGTTATTCCGGTCGTAATAACGGTTTATAGCGACCGTTCATTTACGTTTGTTACAAAGACTCCGCCCGCTGCCGTTCTTATTAAGAAGGCATGCAAGATTGAAAGCGGATCTGCAGTTCCAAACAAGGACAAGGTAGCTAAGATTTCTAAGGAAGAAGTAAGAAAGATTGCGGAATTGAAAATGGTAGATCTTAATGCTGCAAGCGTTGAAGCCGCGATGAGTATGATCGCCGGTACCGCAAGAAGTATGGGCGTTGTTGTCGAAGACTGAATCTAAAATATCTAAAATGCCCAAATATGTGGGAGGGAGATTTCCCGCTAACGTTTTACCACAAAGGAGTGAAATGAAATGAAGAGAGGCAAGAAATATCTCGAAAGTCTAAAGCTTGTTGACAGAACTAAATTATACGATCCGACAGAAGCTATAGAATTGGTACAAAAAACTGCTCCCGCAAAATTTGATGAGACAGTTGAAGTACACATTAAACTTGGTGTTGACTCCCGTCACGCTGATCAACAGGTAAGAGGTGCGGTAGTTTTACCTCATGGTACAGGAAAAACTGTAAGGGTTCTCGTATTTGCAAAGGGAGAGAAGGCTACCGAGGCTGAACAAAATGGTGCAGATTATGTCGGCGCTGAGGATCTTGTAAATAAAATTCAGAAAGAGAACTGGTTTGAGTTTGACGCTGTTGTAGCAACTCCTGATATGATGGGTGTTGTTGGTCGTTTAGGTCGTATTTTGGGACCTAAAGGCCTTATGCCAAACCCGAAGGCAGGAACAGTTACAATGGATATAGCAAAAGCCATTGCAGATATAAAGGCAGGTAAAATTGAGTACCGCCTTGATAAGACAAACATTATCCACTGTCCCATAGGAAAGGTTTCCTTTGGAACAGAAAAGCTGCATGATAACTTCCATACTCTTTTGGAAGCTATTGTCAGGGCAAAACCATCCGCTGCAAAAGGCCAGTATCTTAAGAGTGTGACAATTACTTCCACAATGGGACCAGGTATCAAAATCAATCAACAAAAGGCTCTTGACTAATTTGATTTGATACAGTAAAATAGCCCATGTAATTTCATAATTTGACCGTAGACAGCAGGAATCCGCTCTCTGTCACAGAGAAAGGGATATAACGTAAATCATCCTGCCGAGGTATTCAATGAAAAGGTTATAATACCCTTTCATAGTCTATGGTTGGATTATGGAAGGGTTTTATTTATTATAACGATGACAGAGTTTCCGGTTCCCGTATCCCGCCGGCTATTTTAGATTCCATGGGGACGGGATTCCTATCAACGATTAAGGAGGTGCACTTAAATGCCCAGTGAAAAGATTCTAGAGAAAAAGAAGGCTGTGGTTGAAGAGCTGGCTCAAAAGCTTAAAGAAGCAAAGTCTTTAGTTTTAGCTGATTACAGAGGGCTCTCAGTTGAACAGGACACCAAAATGCGCAAAGCGCTGCGTGAGGCAGGTGTTGAGTATAAGGTTATTAAAAATTCTATTATCAGCTTTGCTGTTAAGGGCAGCGAATTAGAAGGAATTAATAAATACCTTTCAGGTCCTACAGCCATCGCTATCAGCGCAACCGATCCAGTTGCTCCGTCAAAGGTTCTTGCAAAATTTGCAAAAGACTATAAAGAACTGGAGATAAAGGGCGGAATGGTTGAAGGCAATATTATTGACGTTGCCGGAGTGGAAGAACTCGCTTCTACACCATCAAAAGAGGAATTGCTGGGAAGACTTATCGGAAGTCTCCAGGGTTCGCTTTATGGTCTTGCTATTGCTCTTAATGCTATTGCAGACAAGCAGGAACAGCCTGCAGAAGCCCAGGTATAATTATTATTTGGAAAAGAAGTATAATTTTTATAATGGAGGATATTAAAATGAGTGAAAAAATTGCAAAGTTTATTGAAGAGATTAAATCATTAACAATCCTTGAACTCAGGGATCTTGTAAAAGCTATTGAAGAAGAATTCGGCGTATCAGCAACTCCTGTAGCAGTTGCAGCCGGACCTGCAGCAGCCGGGCCCGCAGCAGCCGCACCCGCTGAGGAACAGACAGAATTCTCTGTTATTCTTAAGGAGACCGGTGCTGAAAAGATTAAAGTTATTAAAGTTGTACGTGAAGTTACAAATCTTGGCCTTAAAGAAGCTAAGGAAGTTACAGAGAAAGTTCCCAGCACAATTAAGGAAGGCCTCACCAAAGAAGAAGCCAATGCAATTGCTGAGAAATTTAAAGAAGTCGGCGCAACTGTTGAAATTAAATAATATTCGGCAAATAAAAAAGAGAGCTTATGCTCTCTTTTCAGACTGAAGACAAAGCTCACTGAAAAGTGGGCTTTTTTTATCTAAAAGAGTAGTTAAGGACATAACAATCATGGTATAATATAAATACATGAAACGCTCATGTAATAAGGATTTCAAGG
>Ga0134100_1001244_pt1 | contig 24577 bp, 24 predicted proteins | sample 11_taG_2_FD_94444 | JGI IMG/M metagenome (GOLD analysis project Ga0134100, IMG submission 94444) | Switchgrass degrading microbial communities from high solid loading bioreactors in New Hampshire, USA - 11_42_5_180_A3 metaG | ecosystem: Engineered > Bioreactor > Semi-continuous > Anaerobic >...
AAGTACATAGGTGTATGCCAGAATGAAATAGGGTTCAATCAGCCTAAGGGTATGTTATATAAGAGCGAGAACCCGTTTGCATAATTAGTACATAGAGAACAGATAATTGATAAGTTGGCGATGTAGGAAGCTGCATCGCCAATTTTATAAGGAGAGGCCATGTCATATATAGGTATTGAAAATTACTTCACTGGTCTTTGATTAGTTTCAATTTATACCGAATAGTTTTTGTCGTCCGGGTCCGCAGGTGCTTTAAAATCAAAATCTTTAAAGTAGCAGATATTTTGTGGTGTGTTTTTAGCAGATGGAAATTCAAAGCCTTTATATTTCACTACCGGATTCCTTTCTTTTGGTAGATTATCGAGAAATTCATCAGGAAGGTTCAAAATTGATTTAACAACTTCCCGTGGAGTCATTGCCATCCATTGAGCAAGTGATATATCAGCAAAATGACTGCTGTTAAAGACTTCAAGAAATTGCAGAGTATCATCCCCAATGTTCTGTACATAATGGAAGCCGCCTACCGGGACATAGCCTACATCTCCGGGGCCGTAATTAAAAGTACGGGCTTTGGGACCCGGCATAAATACTGTCATTCTTGCCTTCCCTTTAATATAATATTGGAATTCATCCTGATTGGTATGCCAATGTATCTCCCTCATGGCTCCCGGCTCTACTGTTACGAGAGCTGCTGCTACAGTAGTACAGGCGGAAAATTACTGTTGTCAAGAATTTGTATGGTTCCGCCATCACCTTTGATAGGCGGCACGTTGCAAAGCTCATGTTTATATGAATTCGGGACCGGTCCGTTAGGAGAAGGTACGCATTGGGATTCTATGGGTCCGGGATCACCGCCATCTGTAATATAAACCTCTTTTTTTGGAATGCTTTTAAAGGTTTCTTCGGGTACTCCGAAGTTTGCCGACAAGACATCCATTGGCATATGGGCAAATAATTCTGAAATAGAAAAAGTATTATGTTCCGAATAGTCTCCTTTATCAAAGAACATTAAAAACTCACAGCCTTCATGTAATCCTTGTATACTGTGAGGTATATTTTTGGGGAAGATCCAGCCTTCTCCGGGATGAATATCAGCTACGAAATTTCTTCCCATTTCATCTACGGCGGTTATGCGGCAGCCACCTACCAGAAGGAATCCCCATTCGGATTGCTGATGCGTGTGCATTTCCCGTACACCCGGAGAGAGATTCATGTTTACAACGGCAAATGTATCAGAAATAGGTAACTCTCGCTTTGTGATTTCTCTTGACCAGCCACCTGGCCTGAGAATCATGTTCGTATCAGAAAATGAAAACTTAAGGTTTGGTATGAGACCTTTATCTGTGGCCGGAGGAACTAGCATATCAGGATTTTCTTTATCCCGATCCAGATTTCTTGGCCCTAAATCTAATGCGCCACAGCCATCAGAACGTATAGGTTCCGGCTTAGTAGCTTCCTTTAATTGGTCCAGTTTCTCCTGCAATCTTGTTTGTAAAATTCTTTCCATAAAAAGCTCAGCACATCCTTCCTGTTAAAATTGATAACTTTATTATTCTCTTGTTAGTACCAATTATTCTATTGATTGCCATCTCGATGACACGCACATAATACACATATAAATTTTTTTTTATACTTGACAATATACTTATTGATGAATATAATATCGTTAAATATATCAAAAAATGGATTGTGAAACGCATTGATGGAGAGTAGTAGCGATACCTCTCAAAGATACAGAGAGCTGCCGTTTGGTGAAAGTGCAGACTTTGAAGTACGTGAATCTCGCTCCGGAGCGGACCGCTGAAGTAAGCAAGGCTTATTGTAGGTTGGTACGGAAACAGCCGTTACACTGTCAGGCATTGATAGATGCTGGCTTGAGGGGACACGTATGTGTCAATTAGAGTGGTACCGCGGAGTATAACCTTCGTCTCTTACAAAGAGATGAGGGTTTTTTTATACCCCAAAACTGTATACAGGATCGAAATGATATTGGAAATGTTGCCAGGCAAACAGAATATCCGGATTAATACAGCTGCAATTGTGGCTAATACTGACAACCAAATGTAGTAGTCAATTTATTTTGATTGAGGAGGATAAGTAATATGAGCAAACTTATGAGCATCACATTCGGAGACTTGCTTGAAGATGTTGCAAGAAGATATCCTGACAGACTGGCTATTAAATACATAGACAGGCCATATCAAAGAACATGGAAGGAATTTGACGATGAGGTTACTCGTGTTGCGAAGGGCTTTTTAAAGATGGGTATTACCAAGGGCGACCATGTCGCAATTTGGGCTACCAATTATCCGGAGTGGCTTATTACCATGTTCGCAACAGCAAAAATCGGTGCCGTTCTTGTTACGGTAAACACTAATTATAAGATATTTGAAGTGGAATACTTGCTTCGTCAGTCGGATTCCAAGTGTCTGGTTATGATTGAGGGTTTCAAGGATTCAAATTATGTAAATATCATAAACGAGCTTTGTCCTACACTCAAGGACAGCAAACCCGGAGAGCTGAATAACCCGATGCTGCCGTTCTTAAAGTATGTAGTATATATCGGTGAACAAAACCATCCGGGAATGTATAATTTTAAAGATCTTTACACCATGGGTGACGAATATCCTCAGGAGGAATATGAGAAGGTAAACAGGAGCCTGGATCCCCATGATGTCATCAATATGCAATACACTTCCGGTACGACGGGATTTCCCAAAGGCGTTATGCTGACACATTACAATATCATTAACAACGGAAAGAGCATTGGTGACAGAATGAAATTTACAATAGATGATAAACTGTGTATCCCTGTTCCGTTTTTCCATTGCTTCGGGCTGGTTCTGGCCATTACGGCATGCGTTACCCATGCATCGGCAATGGTTCCGCTGGAATATTTTCAGCCATTAAAAGTAATGCAGGCCTTGCAGGACGAGGAATGCACAGCCGTTCACGGTGTTCCCACGATGTTTATAGCCATCCTGGAACATCCGGATTTCAAAAAATTCAAATTTCCGAAATTGAGGACGGGTATTATGGCCGGTTCACCTTGTCCAATAAAGGTCATGCAGGACGTTGCCAATGTGATGGGAGCCAGGGAAATAACCATTGTTTATGGTCAGACCGAGGCGTCTCCGGGATGTACCCAGACCACTACCGACGATAGTCTTGAAATCCGTGTTTCAACAGTGGGCCGCGTTTTCCCCCATGTTGAAGCCAAGATTATTGATCCGGCGACAGGCAAGGAATTACCGCCCAATACACCGGGTGAATTCATTACCAGAGGATACCATGTAATGAAGGGTTACTATAAAATGCCTGAAGCAACCGCTCAGGCCATAGATAAAGACGGATGGCTTCACACCGGAGACTTGGCGACCGTAGATGAGAACGGCTATTTCAAAATTACCGGACGAATCAAGGATATGATTATCCGCGGAGGGGAAAACATTTATCCAAAGGAAATTGAAGAATTCTTATACACATATCCTAAGGTAAAGGATGTTCAGGTAATCGGAGTACCCAGCAAGCAATACGGTGAAGAAGTCATGGCCTGGATCATACTGAAAGAAGGAGTAACTGCTACAGAAGACGAAATAAAAGATTTTGTAAGAACACATATGGCAAGACATAAAGTGCCAAAATATGTGAAGTTCACCGATAGCTTCCCTATGACAGCCAGCGGCAAGATCCAAAAATATAAGATGCGGGAACAGGCAATTGAAGAACTGAACCTGAAAGATGACGCAGCAATTGAAACTGCTTAAGCCTTTGAGGTACTATATTGATATGGACTGTTAACGCAATCAGAGAGTTTCTACAGGTACCGTGAGGTTGATAATAGCGGCGGGGGACATAAAATTCCTGTTTTCCGCCTGATATTTGGGAAATATTTATTTACAATAGTCTCATCCATTGAAAGGATAGAAAGGACGATGATTATGTTGAAATTGGCATTTTCTACGCTGGGATGCCCCGGATGGTCATGGGAAGAAATATATGCAACATGTAAAGACCTGGGAATTAACGGAATTGAAGTCAGAGGTATCGAATCAGAAATATACGCGCCCAAATGTAAACCTTTCAGGGAAGAAAACATTGAAAAAACTATGGAGACATTAAAAAAGCTGGATATTGAAATTCCTATGCTTACTTCAGGCGCATACCTGTTTGATAAGGAAAAACAGGAGGAAGCAATATCAGAAGCTAAAGCATATATTGATCTTGCCCAAAGAATAGGAACACCTTATATAAGAGTTTTAGGAGATAAAGACGGAGCCCCGGGAGAAGAGAGGGACCTGGACTTTGTAAAGACCCAGTATCAAAGGGTATGCGATTATGCCATTGATAAAAACGTAACGCCATTAATTGAAACAAACGGAATGCTGGCAGACTCCAGAGTTATGGCAGAGTTTATAAAGTCCGTTGACCGCCCGAACACCGGAATATTGTGGGATATCCACCATCCGTACCGATACTTTAAAGAAACTCCTGAAACGACTCTCAGCCATCTTGATGGGTTTATCAAGTATGCTCATATCAAGGACTCGGTGATGGAAAACGGCAAAGTATCTTACAGAATGCTTGGCTACGGTGACGTGCCGGTTCTGGATTGCCTGAAACAGCTGAACAAGAACGGATTTGACGGATATGTCTCCCTGGAATGGCTAAAACGGTGGTGCCCTGAGCTTCAGGAACCGGGAGTAGTATTCTCTCATTATATACATTATATGAGTTATCTGATAAGGCAGATTTAGAGATGGAGCGAAATGAAAAGTAAGATTTTAGATTTTCATGCTCATGTTTTTCCGGAAGAAATTGCACAAAAAGCCGTAGAACATATAGGCACTCATTACAAAATTAAGATGCATGGCAAAGGTATTTTGCCGGATTTAGTTCAAAGTGCCCAAAAGTCCTGTATAGACTACATAGTAATGCATTCCACCGCAACAAAAGCGTCACAGGTAAAGGCTATCAATGATTGGGTAGCCGGCCATGCATCTGAAAAATTAATCGGTTTTGGAACCTTACATCCTGATATGCCGGATGTAGAAGATGAAGTTGAGCGTATTATGGCTTTAGGCCTAAAGGGTATTAAGCTGCATCCCGATTTTCAGGGCTTTAATGCTGACGACCCCAAAATGGACAAAATATATTCTTCAATTGAAAACAGGTTGCCTGTGCTTATCCACTGCGGGGATGCCAAACTGGACAACTCTTCGCCGAGAAGGATAGCAAATGTGCTGGACAGGTTTCCGGGTCTTACGATCATAGCGGCTCATTTAGGCGGGCACAATAAATGGCAGGAATCCATGGAATACCTTGTTGGCAGAAATCTTTATATGGATACCTCAAGTGCAATCAGATACATGGATCTTGATCTTGCCGAAAAGATTATAAAAGAGCACGGAACAAAAAAAATAGTATTCGGAACCGATTATCCAATTGTTTATCATGATGAAGAGCTGGAGGTTTTTTATAAGCTTGATCTAAGCGAAACTGAAAGAGACGATATACTGTATAATAATGCGGCGGAAATTTTGGGGCTGCCGACTGATAATAAGTATTAGCAGCGGTTTAAAGGATGATTGACATGTACAGAATTAGGACTGTACATGTTTTTTTGTGGTCATAATCTGCTATTTTTGATATGATATTGATGACGCTGCAACTAAATCAAAGATTTTAAATCGGGTATCCGTATCAATGAAATTGGCAGGAGATTTTCTCGGTTGCTGACTTAAAGCGAGAAAAATTTTTGTTCTCGTTTTTAAATGTTTGTAGTATATTGATACTTGATAAAATCATGGGGGAAAACCATGCTTTTTAAAAAGAAAAAGGAACTGGATATAAACAATATTCCCAAACATATAGCGATTATTATGGACGGAAACGGCAGATGGGCAAAAAAAAGAGGCCTTTCCAGAAGTATGGGGCACAGGGAAGGGTCCAAGACCCTGAAAAAAATCGTGGAGGAATGCTACCAATTAGGGGTCAGATACCTTACAGTATATGCTTTTTCAACTGAAAACTGGTCCAGACCTAAAGAAGAGGTTGATGAACTGATGAGACTTCTTCTGGAATACCTGCGTAATGCGGAAAGGGAATTAGCAGGCAAAAAGGTGAGGATAAGAGTTATAGGCGAGAAAACGCGCCTTTCTGAGGAAATAATTAACGAAATCAAGAGAGTGGAAAAAAACACTGAGAATGTTGAAGGGCTGGATTTAATTATTGCTTTGAATTACGGAGGACGCCAGGAAATAGTGGAAGCAGTTTCAAAACTTGTTGAAGATGTCAAGGCAGGTTTGGTGTCTAAAATAGATGAAGAGGCTATATCCGCAAGACTTTATACCGAAGGCATACCTGATCCGGATTTACTTATACGCACCAGCGGTGAAATGAGGCTAAGTAATTTTTTGATCTGGCAATCAAGTTATACAGAATTTTATTTTTGCGATGTTTTGTGGCCGGATTTCAGCGCAGCCAACCTGAGGGAAGCAATTATCTCATACCAGGGAAGGCAAAGACGTTTTGGAGGTGTAAAATGCTGACAAGAATAATAAGCGGAATAATTGCCTCGGCAGTATTAATAGTCCTGTTGCTTTTGCCGTCATATGTCCTGGCTTTTGCTGCGCTTATTGCAAGTATAATCGGCCTTTTTGAGTTTTCAAACGCCATGAAAAACAGGAATATCAATATAGATTTGCCTGTTAGTATAATTTCAGCTGTTATTATCATGGGCAAAGCCTATGGAGTTGCGATTCCTGTTGATGGTTTCCCGGAAATTTCGGGAATCCTGACAAAAATTTTTACCGCCAATAATCTGAATGCTTTTTTTTATATTTTGATTTTGTATCTGTTCTGCAGAATAATATTCGGCAGAACAGAATGTCATGTTCAGGACATAGCTTTCACATTGTTTGGAATCGTATATATTCCGTTTCTGCTTTCCTTCGCCGTTATGACAAGGAATCTGGAACGGGGATTTGAGTTTATATGGCTTGTAATAATAGGGTCGATAATGACCGACATCTTCGCCTACTTTGTCGGAGTTTTTATGGGAAAAAATAAGATCATCCCTCATATAAGCCCGAAAAAGACTGTCGAAGGATCAATAGGCGGAGCTGTAGGTTGCACGCTTATAATGTTGATTTACGGTAAAGTTGTTATGAACCGGGCGGGAGCGGCCCCTATTTCTTTATACCATTTTGTTGTTATGGGTTTTCTGTGCGGTGTAGTTGCTCAACTTGGGGATTGGGCGGCTTCAGCCATAAAAAGGTATGCCGGGATAAAAGATTTTGGCAATTTAATACCCGGGCACGGGGGAATAATGGACAGGGTAGACAGCATTTTGTTTGTGTCGCCTCTGGTTTACATATATGTGAGTTTGTTGCTATGCTAGAAAGGTAATATTATGACAAAAGGTCTTTGTATCTTAGGTTCGACCGGCTCAATAGGAGTTCAGGCACTTAATGTTTGCGAAAATTTAAATATCAATGTGGTTTCCTTAATTGCCAACAGCAACGTAAAGGCAATGGAGGAGCAAATCAGGCGGCATAAGCCGAAATTTGCCGCAATGCATGATGAAAGAGCTGCAAGTGAGCTAAAACAAGTCGTTAAAGACACAAATACAAAAATCTTGGCGGGTGATGCCGGAATTATTGAGGCTGTTACCCATAATGATGTTGATACGGTATTAACATCTGTTGTGGGAATTGCAGGGCTTTTACCCACTGTAGCCGCAATTAAGGCCGGTAAGAATATCGCTCTGTCAAATAAAGAGACATTGGTCACTGCAGGCTCGATAATAACAGAATTGGCAAAGGAAAATGGCGTTAGGATTTTTCCGGTAGACAGCGAACATTCGGCCATTTTTCAATGCCTTGCCGGAAACAGGCACAGGGATGTGGGAAAAATCATACTGACTGCATCAGGCGGCCCATTCAGAGGATATACAAAGGAACAGCTTAAGAAAGTAACTGTAGAACAGGCACTTAAACACCCTAACTGGTCGATGGGCAGCAAGATTACCATTGACTCTGCAACAATGATGAACAAGGGACTGGAGATTATCGAAGCCATGTGGCTGTTTGATGTTCCGGTATCAAAAATTGAAGTGATTATACATCCTGAAAGCATAATACACTCAATGGTGGCTTTTAAGGATGGATCAATAATGGCTCAGATGGGTGCGCCGGATATGCGTATACCCATTCAGCTGGCCCTTACCTGGCCTGAAAGGATGGAGAATCCATTCAGGAGAGTGGATTTTGATCAGTTAAAAACACTGAATTTTAATAGACCTGATTCGGAGACTTTTGAAGCTTTAAAACTTGCATATGAAGCGGCGAAAACCGGCGGGACACTGCCGTGTGCCATGAATGCAGCAAATGAAGTGGCTGTAGACATGTTCTTACATGGGAGGATTTCTTTTCTTCAAATTACGGAAGTGGTTGGACAGGTTATGAAGGAACATTTTGTGAATAGCAAGCCTGTTCTTAATGATATAATAGATACTGACAGAAAGGCGAGAGAATTAGCCCGAAATATTATAAACGGGGGTTTTTAAATGGGAATTATCGTAGCTTTAATTGCATTGAGCATACTTATTATAATACATGAGCTGGGTCATTTTTTGGTGGCTAAAGCCGTTGGTATAAAGGTTCTGGAATTTTCATTATTTATGGGGCCTAAAATTTTTTCCATTAAAAAGGGAGAGACTGCCTACTCGCTTAGACTAATACCTATGGGAGGCTTTGTAAAAATGGAGGGAGAAGAAGAGTCATCTGATGATGCCAGAGCCTTTTCAAATCAGCCGGTGGGGAAGCGTGCCCTTGTTATAGCAGCTGGCCCGGTGATGAATCTTTTGACAGCTTTTATTTTTGCCGCAATATTCTTGGGCAATACAGGTTTTTATACCAATACCATAACAGAATTCTACGAGGGTTCGGTTGTAAAAGAGGCAGGAGCTGAAATCGGTGATAAACTCATATCCTATGGCGGAAAGAGAATATATGAGCCGGCAACTGATTTAAGTCTATTTATGTACGGTGAAAACGGTTCGGAGAGGGAACTGGTTTATTATGATGTCAGTGAAAATAAGAAGGTAACAAAGATAATTACTCCCGGTAAAACACCAACCCGGGTCCGACTGGGCTTTACGGCCAAAGTAGAGGGCAATACCGGAACTAATGTTATTGATATAATAGAGACTGATTCTCCGTTGATGAAAGCTGGAATAAAGCGTGGGGACAAGATTATTAAACTTGATGATACCGAGGTCTTCTCGACACCCGATATTCAAAACTATCTTAACTATACACGCAAAGATAAATTAGCGCCCCTTACCGTCACAGTTGAGAGAAACGGAAAAGTACTGGTATTTGAGAATATTAAACCATTTTCTGATTATAGTTATACTCTTGCTGTAAATCTGGAGCACAAAAAGGGCAATATTTTTGAAACTATGGGGGCGTCGGTAAAATTTTGCCTGTCTACAGCTCGTAATGTGTTAATGACCCTTAAATGGCTGTTTAACGGAACTATTTCCATTAAGGAATTGTCCGGCCCGGTAGGAATTATAGGAGCTGTGGGCAGTGTTGTGGAAACACAGGAATCTGTCGGCCAGATTCTGATTAATCTTATTTATATGGGAAGCTTTCTCAGTATTAATTTAGGAATCATGAATCTTATACCTTTCCCTGCACTGGACGGAAGTATGTTGATTATTCTTCTCATAGAAAAAATCAGAGGAAAACCGGTACCACAGGAGAAAGCCGGGATGATTTCCTTCATCGGTTTTGTGCTGATTATTGGAATCCTTGTCATTACTCTGTTTAATGACATCCCAAGATGGCTGTTGTAAGTGGAGATTAACAATATGCGCAGGAAAACAAGAAAAATAAGGGTTGGCAATGTTTATATCGGTGGTGACGCACCAATAAGTATCCAGTCCATGACAAATACAAATACAAGTGATATTGACGCTACTGTCAGTCAAATTCAGGCATTGACTCAAGAGGGATGTGATATTGTAAGGGTGGCGGTTCCCGATATGGAAGCTGCCGAGGCAATATCAAAGATCAAGGAGAGAATAACAATTCCTTTGGTGGCTGACATCCATTTTGATTACAGACTTGCTTTAAAAGCCATGGAAAACGGAGCCGATAAAATTCGGATCAACCCCGGGAATATAGGTTCTGTTGAACGTGTTAAAGAAGTGGTGCAGATGGCCCGTGAAAGAGATATCCCCATAAGGATAGGCGTTAATGGGGGATCTCTTGAAAAAGATTTGCTCGCAAAGTATGGGCACGTATGTGCCGAGGCTCTTGTGGAAAGCGCTTTAAGACATGTAAAACAGCTTGAAGAATTAGATTTTTACAATACGGTTATTTCAATCAAATCTTCAGATGTTAAAGTATTGTATGAAGCTCATAAATTACTGTCGGAAAAAACCGACTATCCTCTTCATATAGGTGTGACCGAGGCCGGAACGCCCTACAGCGGAACAATAAAATCCGCTGTAGGAATCGGAGCCCTGCTCCTTTCAGGAATAGGGGACACTATAAGGGTATCTCTAACCGGAGATCCTGTGTTGGAGGTCAAAGCTGCGAAAGAGATCCTAAAAGCCTGCGGCCTTTACAGGAAAGGTGTAGTATTTGTATCCTGTCCCACCTGCGGCCGAACTCAGATTAATCTGATAGATATTGCCCAAAAGGTGGAAAAAGCGCTTGAAAACATTGAAAAACCGATAAAAGTTGCAGTGATGGGCTGTGTTGTCAACGGCCCCGGAGAGGCCAGGGAAGCCGATATCGGAATAGCGGGCGGCAGGGATTCGGCAGTTATCTTCAAAAAGGGAGAAATCCTCAGGAAGGTTCCGGAAAACGAAATTGTGGAAGCTCTTTTGGCTGAAATTAAAAAGTTGTAATGCCATTGATCCTCAGAAAATGATTCAACTGTATGATCCATCCATAAAGCTGAGTCCTTGAAAGGAAGCTCTTGCATGTATTTGGCTGTTGTTTCATCATACTTTCAAGAGTTTTTAAATTTAACATGTATTTTATCGGTGAGTAAGGATCAAAAACAGTTTCAAAAAGCATAGTTTTGAGCTTCGCTTCATAATCGAGGTCCAATGTTCGTGGGAAGGGAGCCTTTTTCCTTTCCAGGATATCCGATGGGAGAAATCCACGCAAAGCTTCTCTTAAAAGCCCCCTGTCCATATTATTAAGGCGCTTGAGCTCCTGGGGAACATTCCAGAGATAATTTGTAATTCTTACGTCACAGAAGGGAACTCTGGCTTCTAAACCACAAGCCATGCTCATTTTGTCAAGCCGGTCCAGTAAACATGGAAGGTTCCAATACAGACTGAACCACTGGGATTCATTTTCTTTTCGAAGATACTTTTCATTGACAGCAAATTTCAAATAATCTGCCAATGCTTCCTCATAGCATTTTTCGATAAATTCATATGGCTTTATCAAATCTATAACATCGTTTTTAAAGACAGAGATTTTCTCGGCAAGGTTCGAACTCCAGGGGAGACGTTTACGTCCTGTAATAAAATGTTCGCTTGCCTTAATAGTTGAACCGAATATCTCGTCGGAACAATCCCCCGAGAGAACGATACTGAAGTCTTTTCGTATTTCACGACATAAAAGCAGCAAGGCGGCGTCTGAATCGGGCATCCCGGGCATGCCCCTGGCTTCCTCGGCTTCAAGCAGAGATTCAATCATATCCGATGGTGAAAGAAAAATATAATGGTGGCGGGTACCTGCTCGCCTGCAAACCCAGCGTATCCATGAGGTGTCGGTATCAATGCTGCTTCCTCTGTGACGCAAATAGCGGCTGCTTCTCTCAAAATCCACAGACCATGTATTATATATATTGTTGTTCAAAAGCGCCGGGTTATCTGTAACAATTGCGGTAATCAAACTTGAATAAAGTCCTCCGGATAATAGACCGCAAATTGGTACTTCAGATTTCATTTGCCTTTTTACCGAATCTATTACCAGTTCGCGAACAGTGTCAAGAGTTTTTGCAAGATCATCCTCATGTTCCTGCTTTTCCATGATCCAATATCTTTTGACCTTTAGACCATTCGATGAAAAATGCAGAAAATGTCCTGGCCTTACCTGACGGACACCCTTGATTATTCCGCATCCGGGGGTGTAGCGGGGACTTAAACATATCAATTCTGATAAGCCTTCAATATCCAGCCTGGTCTCAAATAATGGATGACATGTAATTCCTCTTATATCAGAAGCAAAAATAAGCATTTTGTCGGTTATTGTGTAATACAGGGGTTTTGTTCCGTGATGGTCCCGGGCAAGAATTAATATTTTATCTTCCTGTATCCATAGTGCAAAGGAAAAGCTGCCATTCAATTTTTTAAGAAAATCTTCCTTCCATTTAACATATGCATATACCAGAAGCTCAGAGCAGGAAAGAACATTATGATCGACACCGGAAAGGTTTAAATCTGAGCTGATTTCGCTTCTGTTAAAAATTGTGCCGTCAAGTGCCAGTATATAGGTTTTGCCGTTAACTGCAACTTCGCTGACAAATGAGCCTTTGCCGGTTTGTCCGATAAGTCCTGTTCGACGCAAAAACACAGCATGCGGTGAAATATAATGTCCTGCTCCGCTGTCTCCCCGGGAGCGAATAGCCTCAGACATAGCGCATATATTTACGCTTTTTTGTAATATATCGTCAGTTAAGCTGACCATACCGGCTATTCCGGCCATAAAACCCTCCGGAGGTAAAGTGTATACTCATATACTATTCGGTGCAGGCAATGTTTGTTACGGGAAATCATAATGGCTGAAAAGCTTTTATTAAGCTGCTTTATAAGGTTTGTCAATAAATATTTCGGGCTATAAGTTTATTTGACATAAAATTATAAATCTTCTCTTTATAATAGGCTTTACCAAAGGTTTTAACCTATGATCCAGCATCGAATCAAGATTAAAAACTTGTTAAAGTCATTCCTTATCATAAAGAAAGGAGTTGAACAATATTATTAAATAGACATAACCTGTTACCAAAACTGAAAATGACAATGTCATAGAAGCAGAAACATTAAATAAATTAAGAAGAGGGGAGTCTCAGGGTGGTAGTATATGCAGATATTCTGTTCTTTGAAAACTTACTTGCCAACTGCTTAATACTTAAACTAACAAGTGCTATATCCGGGATTGCCCTAAAGACTTTAAGAATGATATTTGCATCGTCCCTTGGCGCATTATATGCGGTCATTACAGTTGCAGTACCGGACATGGCATTTTTATCGGCGCTTTTGACCAGAATAATCGTATCAACACTGATGATTCTGATTGCCTTTAAGATCAGAACAGTCTCGGAATTCATGCGCAGATGGGGAATGATGCTTCTGTCAGCTTTTCTGCTTGCCGGGTGTACATATGCTCTGTCAAGCTTTATGGACGGTGGGGCAGTTTCCGGGGCAGGTTTCATGTATATCAGTCCCCAGGGTATACTTAAAGCTTTCATATTTTCAGCGGGGCTTTGTATAGTATTGGTCAGGCCAATTGGCAGGATCCTTTCAGGGAAAGCCTTCAAGGAGGGTTCAATAATTCCTGTTTATCTCAGAGTGGGGGACAAATCAGTTCGCTTTTATGCGCTGATTGATACCGGGAACTCACTGATTGATCCGATAACGGGTTATCCGGTAATGGTGGTGGAAGCAGATTCTGTAAAATCTCTTTTGCCTGCTGAAATTTATGAATCAGTGATATCAAATAATATGGAGTTATATGCCGGCAATCATGAGAGTCCCTGGTTCAAGCGAATTCATCTTATTCCTTTTAAGTCAATAGGTAAAGAAAACGGTATGTTAACAGGCTTTCGACCCGATAATATCAGGATCGGTCAAGAGGGATCACTTAAAGAAGTTAACGACGTGATAGTGGGAATATGCGGTATGAAATTATCCGGGAGCGACAAATACTCTGCGCTTGTAGGACCGGCTTTGCTTTCCAGAATATAATTCAACGAGAGCAAGAAAGATTAATTTTGCCGAAATGAAGGGAGAAATAATATGTTAAACAAGATGTTCGGATTTATTATCACGCTGGTAAAAAATCAGAACCAGGATGAGGGCAATGAGATTTTTTATATCGGTGGGAATGAAATACTTCCTCCTCCGTTGCAGGCGAATGAGGAAGCCATGCTGTTAAACAGGCTGGAGTATGGGGATATGTCAGTTAAACGTACACTGATTGAGCGGAACTTGAGACTTGTAGTCTATATAGCCCGGAAGTTCGAAAATACCGGAGTAGATATAGAGGATCTGACATCTATAGGCACAATAGGCCTTATAAAGGCTATAAATACATATAATCCGGGAAGGAACATAAAACTTGCCACCTACGCATCACGATGTATTGAAAATGAAATTTTGATGTATCTGAGGAAAAACAGCAGAGCAAAAAGTGAAGTGTCTTTTGAAGAACCACTGAACGTTGATTGGGACGGAAATGAACTTCTTCTCTCGGACATTTTAGGAACCGACAGTGATATCATTCAAAGAAATCTTGAGGAGGAAACTGATAAGAAGCTTCTGGTAAGCGCAATGAACAAACTTAGCGGCAGAGAAAAGAGAATTATGGAGCTGAGATTCGGGCTGAACAATCATTTGGAAAAAACCCAAAAGGAAGTGGCTGACATGCTTGGAATATCCCAATCATATATTTCCAGACTGGAAAAAAGGATTCTGGGGCGTCTTAAAAGAGAGATTTGTAGAATGCTCTAAACTCGCTTGTCAAGGCCTTTTTAAAATATTTTCATGTAAAAAATCAGAATAAAACACACCCTCTAAGATAAGACTGTTATTTGTACAGATTGAATGACAGTCAGAGAGAGGTGTGTTGATTTTTATGAACAAAGTTGAAATTTGCGGCGTCAATACATCAAAACTGCCTTTGTTATCAGGAAACAAAATGAATGAGCGTATGATAAGAATCAAAAAAGGGGACAAAAAAGCGCGGGAAGAATTCATACAGGGCAATTTAAGATTGGTTTTAAGCGTCATTCAAAGATTCGGAAACAGAGGGGAAAATGCGGACGATCTTTTTCAGGTAGGTTGTATCGGGCTTATCAAAGCAATCGACAATTTTGACGTAACACAGAATGTAAAATTTTCAACTTATGCAGTACCAATGATAATCGGTGAAATAAGAAGATATTTAAGAGACAATAACCCGATACGCGTAAGCCGTTCATTGAAAGATATAGCATATAAGGCCTTGCAGGCAAGGGAAAAAATAATTGGAAAAGAGTCACGTGAGCCCAATATTACTGATATATCCAATGAACTTGGAATTTCAAAGGAAAATGTGGTTATGGCCCTGGATGCCATACAGGAGCCGATTTCTTTGTTTGAGTCGGTTTATCATGACGGCGGAGATGCAATTTTTGTGATGGATCAGGTCAAAGATGATAAGAATAATGACGAAAAATGGCTTGAAAGCATTTCTATAAGCGAAGCTATGAGCAAGCTCAGCGAAAGGGAAAAAAGGATTGTTGATTTACGATTTTTTCAGGGACGAACGCAGATGGAAGTGGCTGATGAAATAGGTATATCCCAGGCACAGGTTTCAAGACTTGAAAAGTCGGCTTTAAAACATATGCAAAAATATGTATAAATGGTATAATTAAATGAGGGTCAGCCCTCATTTTTTTTTGAAAGCTGCTTGACTGTTCGCTCTGATGATGTAAAACAGGCCTTTATTATCAATAGAAAGTAAATAGTAAAATATGACGATAGATTATATAGTACCAAAAATATATAATTGTAAGGAGAAAGCTTATGAAATGCCCTTACTGTTCCTTTGATGAAGATAAAGTTATTGATTCAAGGCCTACCGATGAAGGTGCCACAATAAGGCGTCGCAGAGAATGCTTAAGTTGCCATAAACGGTATACCACTTATGAAAAGGTGGAAAATATGCCGATTATGGTTATCAAGAAGGATGGTTCGCGCCAGCCTTATGACAGGGAGAAAGTCAGAAAAGGTATTCTCCGTGCATGCGAGAAAAGATCTGTATCGATAAATCAGATTGAAAAAATTCTTGATGCCATCGAAGGACAAATAAATAATTCTCTTGAGCGTGAGGTTACCAGTGAATTTATTGGCGAGTTGGTGATGGACAAACTCAAGGAGCTTGATGAAGTTGCATATGTAAGATTTGCATCTGTATATCGCCAGTTCAAAGATATAAATACCTTTATGGATGAACTGAATAAGTTGCTGCGCGAAAAATAAACCGGGGGTTTGATTTTGGACAATATTGGCATTAAGCAAATTAATGATATAGTTAAAAACACAATAAAAGTAATTGAAGAGAGCAAAGGCGCCATATTTGAAATATCGGAGAGTGCCAGAAAAGAAGTATATAATCTAAAGGAGGAGCTTCAGTGTTTAAAAGCTGAAGCGGCATCGATTATAAGCGAGTGCCATACCCTGGAACTTAAGGTGAGCAAAAGTCGGAAAATACTTGCTAATATTAACCGCAATTACGATAAGTATTCAGAAGAGGAAATGAAGCAGGCATACGATGAAGCTAATGAACTAATGGTACAATTGGCTGTATGCAGGGAACGCGAAAAAAATACGATCACAAGGCGAAATGATGTCGAAAGGCGGCTAAAGAATGCAATTGAGATTGTTGGGAAGGCTGAAAAACTGGTAGCACAGGTTGGCACGGTATTAAGTTATCTTTCCGGGGATCTTCAGAAACTGGATGAACATTTTGAAAACGCAGAAAGCAAGAGACTTATAGCTATACGTATCATTAAGGCACAGGAAAATGAACGAAGACGTATAGCCCGTGAGATACATGACGGGCCTGCGCAGGCCATGAGTAATGTTGTTTTAAAAGCTGAAATATGTGAGAAGATGGCCGGCATAGATATTAATAGAACAATCGAGGAATTAAGAAGCCTTAAAGACGTTGTTCGCCTATGTTTAAAGGATGTCAGAAGGATAATATATGATTTGAGACCTATGTCTATAGATGATTTAGGGCTTAAAACCACATTGCAGAAATATATAGAAAGCTTCAGAAACGAACATTCAATAAATGTCGAATTAAAGATAAAAGGCAACGACAGCCAAATTAAAGACAGTAATATCTCTTTGGCAGTTTTCAGAGTGGTGCAGGAAGCTCTGAATAATACATACAAGCATGCGGATGCGACATCTGTTGGCATACAGCTTGAATGTGCCGAAAAAGCCATATTGCTTAGAATAAAAGACGACGGGAAAGGCTTTGATACAAGCTCTTTGCATGATATAACCAGAGACGGCGAAGGGGGATTCGGCATTATCGGAATGAAAGAAAGAATAGAGCTTTTGGAAGGAGAATTTAAAATTAGTTCTAAAATTAATGTCGGTACTACAATTATGGTAAAATTACCTTATGAAGTCCAGGGAGGTATTCTATGACCGATTATATCAGAGTTATGATTGCGGAAGATCATTCAATGATAAGAGACGGACTAAAACAGCTCGTTGAGCTGGAAAACGATATAAAGGTTATTGCTGCATGTTCCGATGGGAAAACGGCTGTTGAAAAATATAAAGAAGTTAAGCCGGACGTTATTCTTATGGATATTAATATGCCAGTGTTAAACGGCCTTGAAGCTTTGGAGCAAATAAAAGCATTTGACAGCGGCGTAAAGGCCGTGATGCTTACCATACACCAGGACAGAGAATATCTGCTTAGGGCTCTGGAACTGGGAGCGCTTGGATACATATTAAAGGACGCAGAAGCAAGCGCTCTTATCGAAGCAATACGAAGCGTCAATAATAACCAAACATATATTCAGCCTGTTATGGCAAGAGAACTGGTCAATGAATATAAAAGAATTAAAAGCGGTGCAGATGATCCTAAAAATCGCCTGACAGAAAGAGAAACCGAAGTTTTGAGGCTGCTTGCAAAAGGAATGTTAAATAAAGAAATTGCAAACGCCCTTTATATAAGTGAAAAAACGGTGAAGAACCATATATCAAGCATATTCCGCAAGCTTAATGTTCAGGACAGAACCCAGGCTGCGGTCTATGCTATTAAGAAGAGAATCGTTGAATAATGGGACATAGGTCCTGTTTTCCATATCTGTAAGTCCCCCTGAAAATGTGCTGATTGACTGATATTAAACGGTTTTTCTCACTTTTATAATGGCATTGTAAGGAGTATATCTAACTACAAAACTATATAGACAGGGGGATTAACCATGATGTATCTGTTTAATGTTCTGACACAGATGATAAAAAGCAAAAAAGGCCAGGGTATGGTAGAGTACGGCCTTATTATTGGTCTTATTGCTATAGTTGTTATTGTTGCGCTGAGGGCTCTGGGCCAAGATCTGGGAGGTATTTTCCAAACAATTTCAAACGAAGTCGGCACCGCTGTTCCAGGAGAATAGAACCAAACCGCTGTTCCTGGTATTTCAAGGAATAATTGCCCCTGTATAAAAACAGGGGCAAATTTTTTCAATGCCGGAGGATGAGAGCCGTGATAAAAATTAATACTAAAAACTTAAAAGGGCAATCCCTGGTTGAAACGGCTATTGTCCTGCCTATTTTAATTTTAATAGTCATGGGAATAATCGAGCTGGGATTGCTATTGAATAATTATATAATAATTGCCAATGCATCCCGGGAGGGTGCCAGAAAAGCAGCATTAGGCGGAACTGACAGCGAAATAGTCCAGGTGATTGAAAATATGACAACTACATTGAAACTTTCTAATATGAACATTTCAATTTTTCCTTCCTACAGCTTAAGAAAACATGGTACCCAGGTGAAAGTAGAAGTGGTATACAAAGCCGGTCTGATAACACCTGTAATCGGGAAGTTCTTTCCGGAAGAAAAAGCGGTATTAAAGGCAACTTCTGTAATGAGGGTTGAGTGATCGAAAAGAGGCGGAAATATGGAGAAGAAGATTAACATAAAGGCTCTTATAATTTCATTAATATTTGCATTAATATCTTGCGCGCTTGTTTTCGGTTATATAAAAAGCCTTAAAAAACCGATCCCAGAAACAAAAAATATTAAGTTATTGGCAGCCTCCAGAAATATTAAGGTGGGAGAAGAGATTAAACCGGAAGACATCAGCACCGTTGATGTGCCTGAGGATGCTTTACCGGAGGGTATAATAAATGACAGAAAAAGCATAGAAGGTATGTATGCAAAAGAGCCTGTTATTAAGGGAGAGCCATTCCGTCCCGAAAGACTGGCCCGATGGGAGGAGCTTGCTTTATCATTCAGTATCCCTGAAAATATGCGTGCCATTTCTGTTTTTGTTAATGAAAATTCCATCTTCTCAAATCAGCTGAGAGTAGGGGACAAAGTTGATATTATCGGAAACTACACAATAAAAACAGATGATAATAAAGAAGTAAAAGTAAGCAACACCATTATCCAGAATGTAGAAGTATTAGCTGTGGGGCCGAACCGTATCCGGTATGGTACCGGTGAAAATCGCGAATCTTCAGATGATTCTCAATTACCAAGATCAATTACTCTTTGCGTCTCCCCGAAAGATGCAGAAAAGTTGGCATATACCAGTGCCTTTGCGGATTTTGCCGTTACGCTCAGAGGCAATAAAGATGAAAAACCGGTTGAAACACCCGGCGTATTTATTGAAGATTTATTGCCGTTAAATGAAGCAGGAGGGTTAACAGACCATACAGGAGGAGAGCAATAATGAATGAGGGCAAAATAAAGGTTGTAATAATCGATGACAGTGCAGACACTGTTGACAATGTCAAAACATTGCTGGGATTGTGCGACAGGCAGATAGAGGTTGCAGGCACTGCCTTTGGAGGAAAAGAAGGAATCAAGCTGTGTCAGAAGGTAAAGCCGGATATTGTATTAATGGATATCAACATGCCCGACATGGACGGATTAACAGCTACAAATATCTTAACCGCAAGTATGCCTGATTTAGGCGTTATTATGATGTCTGTCCAGGCTGAAAATGAATATTTGAAAAAAGCTATGTTTTCCGGGGCAAGAGAATATCTTATAAAGCCATTTTCCGCTGATGAGCTGATATCAGCCATAACACAAACATATGAGATTCAGAATAAAAAAAAGCATAGTTTAAAATTGCTTAACCAGATTATTCAGACAAAGGTTATAACTGTATTCAGCACCAAGGGCGGTGTGGGGAAAACCACAATAGCCACGAATTTGGCCGTGGCTCTTGCAAGAAACACTAAGAAACGTGTATGCCTCCTTGACCTGGATCTGCAATTCGGGGATGTAGCCGTGATGATGAATCTGTCGGTTAAAAATACCATTTATGATCTTGTAAAGGATTTGAACAATGTGGATTCTGACCTTGTAAATGACTATATGTGTACTCATTTCTCCGGAGCAAGTGTGCTGCCGGCGCCCTTAAAGCCTGAGTACGCAGAGTTTATAGACAGCAGGCATATAGAGAAAATACTGGCTTTATTAAACGGCCATTTTTACTATGTTATTATTGATGTCCCGGCTACTTTCCAGGATGTGGTTTTAACCGCGTTGGATAACTCTGAAAGGATTTTGGTCGTTTCGACCCTGGATTTACCTGCTATAAAGAATATCAGGGTGGGCTTAGATCTTATGGAGAATTTAAGATATAAGGACAAAATCCAAGTTATACTTAACAAGGTCAATGAGCAATATGGTGTTAATTGCAGCGAATTTGAAGAAACAGTGGGTTATCCGATATTTATCAACATCCCGGAGGATAATAATACGGTCATTACCAGCGCCAATAAAGGTATACCGTTTGTTATGTCAAGAGTGGACACCAGGGTGGCAAGGTCCATAATCGGTCTTGCAGATAAAATATATAACAATAATATAGAACCGGCAGCAGAAAAACGTGCTTTGTGGAAGATTTTCCAGTTTTAAGGAGGTATAGGCGTGGGACTGCTTGAAAGATTAGCAATGGACAAACAGGATGAGATAAGACCTGGCAAGCCTGTATCTATTCAGGGACAAAAAGATAGTTCAAAGGAAGATTTATATAAAGACTTAAAATCAAGAATTTTCAATAAAGTTGTGGAAGAGGTAAGCATATCGCATGAAGATGAAGATGATATGCATGCTATTGAGGATGAAATCCTTAAAATAGTCAATGAAGTTATAGAGAACGAAGCAAAATATTTAACTCGAAATGAACGTAATATAATAACCAGGGATATAATTAACGAAACAATAGGTTTCGGGCCTATAACACCTCTCCTAAACGATCCGGAAATCAATGAGGTTATGGTAAACGGGCCAAACCAGGTTTATGTTGAACGACACGGAAAACTGGAATTAAGCGACATAACCTTCAGAGACAATGATCATCTTTTTCATATTATAGAGAGAATAGTCGCTCCTTTGGGAAGACGTATAGACGAAAGTTCTCCCATGGTTGACGCAAGGCTTCCCAATGGGTCCCGTGTCAATATAATAATCCCTCCGTTGGCATTAAACGGTCCTACAATCACAATCAGAAAATTTTCTGAGAACCCTTATACCGTCAATGATCTTATACGTTTCGGTACCATGACGGCAGAAGTTGCTCAGTTTTTGAAGGCTTGCGTAGAAGCACGCCTTAATATAATAGTATCGGGAGGTACAGGCAGCGGTAAAACCACCACTCTTAATGTTATATCCTCTTTTATTCCACCGGATGAAAGGATTGTTACTATTGAGGATGCTGCAGAATTGCAGCTTAACCAAAATCATATCGTCAGATTGGAAACCCGTCCTCCCAATGTAGAGGGCAAGGGTGCAGTAACAATACGTGATTTGGTAAGAAATTCACTGCGTATGCGTCCTGATCGCATTATAGTAGGCGAAGTAAGGTCAGGCGAAGCGTTGGATATGCTTCAGGCGATGAATACCGGTCATGATGGCTCTTTAACAACCGCTCACGCCAACTCGCCCAGAGATATTCTTTCACGTCTTGAAACAATGGTTCTGATGTCCGGTATGGATCTTCCCGTCAGAGCTATTCGGGAACAAATATCATCAGCCATAGATCTGATTATACAGCAAACCCGGCTTAAAGACGGGTCGCGAAAAATCACATATATAACTGAGGTATCAGGTATGGAGGGTGATGTCATAACCCTTCAGGATATATTCGTATATAAAGAGGAGGACTTTGATAATACCGGACGCATAAAAGGCAGATTGGTACCTACGGGACTGAAACCCGGTTTTATGGATAAACTGCTTAAAACAAGCGTCGTTCTTCCTGCTGATATGTTTTCCGCATAGTGATAGGAGAGTGGTAAAAATGGAATTCATGGGTTTACTGATTCTAACAATTTCAGGGATTTCACTATGTTCTTTTTTCTATCAGTTGTTTAGCGGTCTAATTAAAAAGGATAATTACATAAACCGCCTGGATGCATATACATACCAGTCAGAAGCAGTAAAGGATGAAAAGATAAAAAAACACCAGGAGAATTACCGCCAAGGATTGGGACTCCTTGCCCGAAGCATTGAAAAAACAGGATTTTTTACAAAATACAAAAACAGAATAAAAATGAAACTGACAAATGCCAACATTCTGATGAAACCTGAAGAATTTCTGTCCATATGTTTAATCCTTTTTGTGATTTCAGGTCTGATAGGAGCATTGCTCTTTAAAAACTTTTTGGCTATTATTGCAATAGCCGTGTTAGGCTGGTTTATTCCCTTGTTTATATTAAACAGGAATATCAGTAAGAGATTAAGAAAAATAAACAATCAATTAGGCGATACTTTAACGGTACTGTCTAATTCCCTGAAAGCCGGCCATAGTTTTTTTCAGGCTGTTGACACAGTCAGCCATGAGCTTACCGGTCCTATTGCAGATGAGTTTGCAAAGCTTCAAAAGGAAATCAGCTTGGGTGTAGACATTGAAACAGCACTTGAAAACATGGTTAAGCGTGTAGGCAGCGATGATTTGGAGCTTATGGTGACGGCAGTATTGATTCAGAAGCAGATAGGTGGGAACCTAGCTGAGATTCTTGATAATATTTTTGAAACAATTCGTCAGCGAATCCGGGCTAAAGGGGAAATTAAGACATTGACGGCGCAGGGGCGGATGTCGGGCTGGATTATTGCGCTTCTGCCGTTTTTTCTGGCTGTTATGATAAGCATGATAAACCCTGAGCATACAAAAACATTAATAGCAAATCCAACAGGTATTATAATGATAATCGTTGCTTTGGTAATGGAGTTTCTGGGAATTGTTTTGGTCAGAAGAATAATAAATATTGAGGTTTAGGAGGCCGTCAATGGAAATAGCAATATTATTATTGTTTATATCATTGTCCTGTTTATTTTATAATGTCTTTAATTTAAAAGAAAGCCCAAAAGCGGGAATTTCCCGTAGGTTATATTATATTAAACAACAAACCAATGATGCTATGCCGGAAGATGAGCTTGGCGCATCGTTTGAAGAGCGCATAATCAAACCTGTGCTGGAAGGCATTGGGAAGGCTGTATTGAGGCTGGCTCCAAAAGAAATGATCACAAACATGGCAAATAAGATAATTATGGCAGGAAAACCTTATTCCTGGGGTGTGAAGAACTGGCTTGGGATACAGGCCTTCATGATATTAGGACTTCCGGTACTGATATTAATATTATATATTCAATTTAGAATGGATGTCGGCGATCTTTTCTTAATTATACTCGCTTCAGTCATAATAGGACTGCTTTTTCCCGATATGATTCTCAACGCAAAGATTCGTAAACGACAATCAGAAATCACTAAAAGCCTGCCTGACATAATGGATCTTCTTACGGTTAGTGTCGAAGCAGGTTTAACTTTTGATTCGGCCCTTTCAAAGGTAGTGGAAAAGATGCCGGGACCATTGGCCAGAGAATTCGAAATAGTACTTCAGGAGATAAAGGTAGGTAAAACTAAAAAAGAAGCTCTGTATCAGATGTCAGACCGTATTGGCGTTCAGGATCTGCGAAGCTTTGTAAGTGCTGTTGTGCAGGCCGAACAATTAGGAGTCAGTTTAGGGCGGGTGCTTAGACTGCAATCAGAACAGATCCGCCTTAACAGAAAGCAGCGAATATCAGAGAAAGCCATGAAGGCTCCGATAAAGATGCTGATACCGATGGTTGTTTTTATATTCCCGGTTATTTTTATAGTGTTGCTGGGACCGATTGTAATAAACCTCATTGGTATATTTGCAAAGTGATAAAACCCACTCTTAAAAAGATTATAATTTATGTGTTGACAACATAGCCGGTCTTGATGTAATATAATAAAGCCGCAGTCGCGATGGCTGAAAAGCGCATAAACAAATAAATACTAGTAATTAGTAATTGACATTATGAAGCGGCTGTGATAAAATAAAAATCCATCGTCGCTCTGAACAAAGCACAAGATGACTCGAAAAAAGTTGAAAAAAAGTGCTTGACAGAAAAAAGCTTCGGTGGTAAGATATAAAAGCTGTCTCCGCTGAGCGAAACGAAAGCTTGAAAGTGAGGCAGAGAGCCGGAAAAGGAGAAGTACGGCGAAGTGGACATTGAAAATTGAACAGTGTACGAAATGTCATATAA
>Ga0134100_1001251_pt1 | contig 24509 bp, 21 predicted proteins | sample 11_taG_2_FD_94444 | JGI IMG/M metagenome (GOLD analysis project Ga0134100, IMG submission 94444) | Switchgrass degrading microbial communities from high solid loading bioreactors in New Hampshire, USA - 11_42_5_180_A3 metaG | ecosystem: Engineered > Bioreactor > Semi-continuous > Anaerobic >...
GTTCCAGCGGCGTCCCAAGCGTTCCTCCACAATTTTTCCCCAGCCAGCATGCATATACTTTATCGTAATAATCATGCCAGCTTAGTTTGATTATTCCCATAAAAACACCTCTTCCTAAAAAATTAAATATATATCCATAACTTATATGCGATGGCTATAACGCCCATATTTAGTTAATACCTTAGTAATCGCTTTTTAATTTCAAATGAAGCGACGATACATATAATTGCGCTTACTGCCTCCAGTATCATGAGCACAATGCTATATTGTCCCTTTCCTGCCATAGTCGGTAATATGTGAGTCAAGAATAATATGATTATTTCTATTCCTGTTATTAGTAAAAAGTATGACCATAATCTTTTATTTACAATACCCTTTCTATAATAATGAGCACTCAAATATATTATAATCAACCATATTACGCCAAACAAGATAAAAGTAAATTTATCTATAGCGCTCCAACTCCAGGGGTCAATAGAACTGACCAACAAAAGCGATAATATCATTTCCCTCAGCATTAGCCAATCTAGAAGGCCCAGTAGACCGGTGATAATGACCATTAGGCCTACTATAAAATATTGAAACGGGCTTATTTTCTTACCTGATTCAAAATTCCCTTTCATCTGTCTCCACCCATTCCCTACGTACAGTGTTTAATCTCTCTAGCAGCAGTTCCCTTGTATCTTGACCGTCTACCAACGTAGTCTTTTCCGCATAATCAATCAATTTATCCAACTTTTGTAGATAACATTTTTTTGCCCTTCTTTTTAACTCCAGTAATTTATTTTCGTTGCCCCTTTCTCCTTTTAATAAACCAATTTTCCTGTTAAAGCGTTTCGTCCAAGCATCGGGCACTTTACCGGTGTTTATAATATATTCTATCTCACGATGCATTTTCCCGATAGTCAACTGAGCTACCTTATTAATTTGCCATATGCTTGCCAGCATAATTAACACCAAAACTATTACAGTCAATAGGAGTAAAACAATGACTTGCATTACATCTCAACCCCTTGGAGCGTCAATTGCTCTGCAAAATGACATGCCACATAATGATTTTCTTCTATCTCCCTCCATGCAGGAGCCTCTTTGTGACATATATCCTGTGCAAACCTACATCGTGGATGGAAATAGCATCCCTCCGGGGGATTGGCAGGGTTAGCAACCTCGCCCGTTAATATGATCCTCCTAATTTTTGAGCGCGGATCCGGCTTTGGAATTGCGGACAATAAAGCTTCTGTATAAGGATGCTTGGGATTTTTAAACAGCTGTTCTGTTTTTGCCATTTCTACAATTTTCCCCACATACATAACGGCAACCCAATGGGAAACGTGATGGATAACGCTGAGATCGTGGGAAATAAATAGATAGCTTATTTTAAATCTTTCCTGGAGATCCAATAACAAATTTAGTATTTGGGACCTTACAGACACATCCAGGGCTGAAACGGCTTCGTCACATACGATGAATTTAGGATTGGTTGCCAAAGCTCTGGCTATACCTATTCTTTGCCTCTGGCCACCGCTAAAGGCATGAGGATAACGTTTTAGATATCTGCTGTCCAATCCAACTATCTCCATGAGTTCCTTAACCCGGTCAACTAATTCCGTACCTTTAGCTATCTTATTTACTATAAGAGGCTCACCTATGATATCGAGGATGGTCATCCTTGGATCCAAAGATGAATAAGGATCCTGAAATATCATCTGCATGTTTTTTCTGATAGGTCTGAGTTCTTTTTCATCCATCGAAGCTACATCTACCAAATTACCACCAATATTGAATACGATGGATCCGGAAGTAGGCTCGATTGCTTTTAAAATACATTTACCCAGCGTTGTTTTCCCGCAGCCCGACTCCCCTACTAATCCTAAAGTTTGGCCTTCATAAACCTTTAAATTTATATCATCCACAGCTTTGACATACCCAGTAGTTTTTTTCCAGAATCCCGTTTTTATAGGAAAATATTTCTTTAACGATTTTACTTCTAATACTAGATTATTATTCATTAGAAAATCCAGCTCCCTTCTCCTACAAAATCTTATTCATTTAAGAAACATCTTACAAAGTGGTTAGGGCTTATTTCTACCATTGGGGGGTCCTCGGTATTACATAGTCCCTCTTTTGCTTCTTTACAGCGCGAATAAAATCCGCATCCTTTTCCAATGTTAAGGGGCACGGGCACCGTCCCTTCAATAGCGCTTAACTTGGTTCTAGGAGTTGTACCCACTTTCGGTATTGAATTCAATAGAGCTCTGGTATACGGATGCACGGGTTCATAAAACAAAGTCTCCACATCACATTGTTCAACAATTCTTCCCAAATACATTACGGCTACCTCATCAGCCATTTCTGCAATGATACCCAAATCGTGAGTGATAAATATAACCGACATGCCTAATTCTGCTTGAAGGTCCCTCATCAGCTCGAGAACTTGAGCTTGTACCGTAACATCCAGAGCTGTTGTGGGCTCATCAGCTATAAGAATTGATGGATGACAGCACAACGCCATTGCTATCATTGCTCTCTGTCTCATACCGCCCGACAACTGATGCGGGTATTCATCGATTCGCTGTTGAGGATTGGATATACCTACTCGCTTAAGCATATCCAGAGTAATTTCTCTGGCCTGCTTTTTATCATCGGTAACATGGAGCAATAATGCCTCCATAATCTGATTGCCGATAGTATACATGGGATGAAAAGCCTTCATAGGCTCCTGAAATATCATAGCTATATGGGCGCCTCGAATTTCCCTCATCTCTTTACTAAAAGGCGGTAATTGGGCCAGATCAATAGGCTGTCCACTGCCATCCTTATAGAACAAAATCTCTCCTTCAACTTTGCCAGGTTTGGGAACTATATTGAGAATGGCTTGAGCCGTAACACTTTTACCGCATCCGCTCTCTCCTACCAAACCGAGCGTTTTTCCTTTTTTAATCGAAAAGTCAACACCGTTAACGGCCTTCAGAATACCTTCATCTAGATAAAAATACGTTTTTAAATCCTTTACTTCCAATAAAACTTCTGTTTTCAAAACATAGTCCCTCCTTACTTATAAGGATCTGCAGCATCGCGTAATCCATCGCCTAAAAAGTTAAACATCAATACAGTTACAACAACCCACAGTATAGGTAATAACAGCCACGGATGGTGCGCTACACTCTCAAGCTTTTGCGCATCTTGCAGCAAAACGCCCCAGCTTACCACAGGGGGCTGAAGGCCCAATCCTAGAAAGCTCAACGATGTCTCTCCCAGTATGGTATTTGGTATTGACAATGTAAGTGAAACGATTATATAACTTGCAAACGAAGGTAATAGATGTCTTATTATGATACGCATACTGCTGGCACCGGCTAACCTTGCTGCCGTAGCAAAATCTTCTTCCCTCAGCGATAATATCTTGCCTCTTACTACGCGAGCCAATCCCGTCCACCCTATTAGCGATGTAATTACAACGATGGATATATACATTCTTAATGGCGGCCAATTTCTCGGCAATGCAGCGGCTAATGCCATCCATAATGGAATGGTGGGTATACACACTATTAGATCAATAAGCCTTTGTATAACAGTATCAACTATACCACCTATATATCCCGAAATGCCGCCCAATAACATGCCCAATACAAAAGTTATAACCACTCCCACTAAACCTATAGAAAGCGATATCCTGGATCCATAAAGTATCCTGGTAAACACATCTCTTCCCAGTTCATCGGTACCCAACAAAAATAGCGGACCTTCGGATGTAACTAAATGTATATTCGTCTCAAATAGGCCTAAAAACTTATAAGGCTCACCGCGTCCAAAGAAATAGACTGGATATTTCTTACTTTTATCAACCACATAGGTCCTTTTGAAGGTCTTAGGGTCTACTTCCCGCTTTATCTCATAAACAAAAGGCCGCTGAAATCCTTCACCCTTTTCATAAAATCTTATAATTTGAGGAGGTGCACTTTTATAATCCGAAAAGCGCTCATTGGGAAGTGTGGGAGATAAAAAGTCGGCAAATATAGCGCCAAAATACAGTATTCCCAATACCACAACAGCTACCATTGCTAATTTATGCTTTTTAAACTTCCACCACATCAACTTCCACTGGGAAGCGACATAATAGGCTTCTTCTTTACTTAATTGCTTTTTATTATTTTTGTTAATTCTTAGCCTTGTAACTACAGATAAACCTGTTGGCATAGTAGAGCCTTCCCTCCTTTTACTTTTCAGCTTCATCCGCATTCTTTGTCAGTTTTACCTTACTTTAATCATATAAACTTACCCATAATGCATTACGTCTCCTCGGCTACGCCTCCAAACCTAATCCTCGGATCAAGCCAGGCTAGCAATATATCCGAAATAAGCGTACCTATAACCGTCAGAGTACTAGTTATTAGTAAAAAGCTCCCCGCTAAATACATGTCTTGACTCAACAAGGCTTTCATTAATACCGGTCCCATGGTCTGTATATTCAAAACTATGGATACCAGCGATTCTCCAGATATAATGCTTGGCAATAACCACCCAATCGTACTGATTATAGGATTTACAGCCACACGAATGGGATATTTAAAAAGCAAACGCTTTTCAGGTACACCTTTAGCACGTGCTGTAATAACATATTGCTTTCCGAGCTCGTCAAGCATCATGCCCCTTACCGTCCTAATAAGACCGGCAGTTCCTGACAGGCCAATTATTATTATTGGAAGCCACACATGCTTTAGCATATCTAAAATCTTAGGTAATCCCCATGGAGCGGTTACATATTCGGGAGAAAACAATCCGGTTATCGCCACTCCCGTTTTGGAGAAAATTGCATACACGATAACGAGGGCTATCAAAAAACCGGGCACGGAGACGCCTATAAAACCTAAAAATGTAAAGAAATAATCCCAAACCGAATACTGATGTGTAGCGGAGAATATACCGATAGGAACGGCTACCAACCACGTAAATATGAGCGTCATGAGAGAAATGGTTATGGTTAATGCCATGCGTTCACCTATAACTTCACTAACCGGCCTGTTATATATAAAGGATAAACCGAAATTCCCACGGAATAAAATATTGGTTATCCAATAGAAATATTGCTGATACAGCGGCTTATCCAGATGATATTGGTTTTTCAACAGTTGAATCTGAGCCTCACTAACTTCAGTACCCGTCATTTCTAGTTGCTGTATATAGGTAGTCAAATAATCTCCCGGGGGAAGCTGTATAATGACAAAAACAATAATCGATATGGCAACCAGCAATGGAATTATTTGTAAAATTCGGCGTCCTACAAAGCTTAGCATTTCCCTTTCATCCCTTCTTTATACAAAATACAAATTTAAGGAGGAGGATCGAGCATCATTTTTCGATGCCCGATCTCTTTAAATCCGTTGTGTTGTACGCAGCTGATAACTTTATTCCTTATAGAAGAATTGTTCTGCGCTAAAGTTAGTCGCTATAGCAAAACCTTTGTCAGATACGTTGCCCAGTTTTGAATTGGCTATAAAAGGCTGCTGAACATTTTCAACGTGTACAAAGTAGAAGATATTATCGTACATCATCTTCCTCAAGTTTTCATTAGCTTGCTGCGCTTTTTCTGGCGGCTCAATGACCGTCTTGCGTACTTCATCATAGAAAGCCTTAACCTCAGCTGGTGGTTCTTCAATTCCTACCGCGTCCGAATCGCCATCAGACGTCTCAGGCTGCTTTCCACCGTATGCATTCCAACGATTCCATAACGGAGCCCAAATGCTTTGACACCAGTCAGTATGGTACCATAGAGGAGTATGCGACCAATATACAGTAGCTTGAAGCTCATTTGCACTGTTTCTCTGGCTCCACAGACTGCTATCAATGGTCTTCATGGTAGTGTGTATTCCAACGTTTTTCCAAAACTCAACCACTAATTCCGTTAAAGGGACTATATCCGGCGCTACATTCTGTATCTCAAAGTTTATGGTAAACCGCTTGCCGTCGGGTCCTAAACGGAAACCTTCGGAATCCTTCTTGTCAAGCCCCATCTCGTCTAACAATTGATTAGCTTTTTCTGGGTTATATTCACTGGGTATCATCTTCGACGGTTCGGCAAAACCGTAATATACTGAATCTACTATCTCATCATAATCTATCGCATAACACAAAGCCTGGCGGAATCTCTTATCCTGTACCACCTGACGCCAAACAGGATCATCGTACGTGAGGTTCAGGAAGATATCCGAAGGCGTAACATGCATTTTCGCCATATAAGTCGTATAACCATTTTTCTCATTTTCCTTGTAGAGGGGCATTTTATTCATAGCCATGGTTTCCCTGGCAAAGTCTACTTCTCCCGCTATCTGCTTCATGACAGCCATTTCTGCATCCTGAACCTGCGTGCTCACTATCTTATCTATATAGGGCAGCTGATTTCCAGCAGGGTCCACTTTGAAGTAGTATGGATTTCTCTCAAAGGTATATACACCATTTTCCACAGATACCAGCATCCAAGGATATAACACAGGGAATCCAATAGCTTCTTTCCTGGTCAATTCCCAATTAGTTATATCTTTAAAGTTGAATAGCTGTACCCACGTCTCAAATTCATTTTCCTTTATTAGTTCATTCAGCTTCTCCTCAGAAGTATACTTGGGATGGAAATTCTGTAAATAATGCTTGGGCTTAAGCAGGTCGGTATAGCCTTTCCAACCTTGTATCGCTAATTGCAGCAAGAAACCGCCATAAGGTTCATCGAAAGATATCTTAAAAGTATATTCATCAATTATTTCAAGCTTCATGGGCGTTCCATCGGGTTTATTCCCGGATCTCATATAATTGGGAAACACTGGCGTAAGCTCTTCATTCAATAATACATCTTCATAGGTAAACCTGACATCTTCGGTAGTGACTGGCTGACCATCAGACCATTTCAAGCCTTCCCGCATGTAAAACGTAAATTCTTTCTGATCATCGCTTACTTCATAACCCTTAAGAACATTGGGTGTAATTTCTTCCCCGAGTATACCCGGTGTATTGAGCAATGCTTCATTACATGCAACAAATACGTCTGCATCCCAGTCAACGGCATGAGTAACGGTTCTCAGCACACCTCCATATTTTCCTATTTCATAATCCAGCAACTCGGCGGGCATCTCGTTGGTTACCTTGGGTTCTTTGGGCAAACGCTCCTCGACCTTGGGCAATTTGCCTTCTTTGACCATTTCAGCTAGCATGGGTGCTTCGTTAAATTCGGTAGGCACAGGCTGTTCTTCTTTTGCTTCTTCCGCTGGCTCCTCTGTTTCTTGTTCCGCTGGTTCTTCACTTTCTGCGGGCTTTTGCTCCGTTTCCCCTCCAGCAGGAGGAGTAGTAGGAGTAGAAGACCCACCGCAAGCCGTCAACACAATTGATAACATTAAAGTCACAATTAACAACAAGGCAATTAGCAGTCTAGACTTTTTCATCCTTATCCCCCCTTTTGAATTTTAATTTATGCTTTGTAAAATCCTAAAATAACTGGCCTTTTAGGATTTTACTTCATCCTTACTTTACTTTAATGGTAAACTTGAACGTCCGCTCTTATTGATATTTGAATTCGTTAAAAATTACGGTATTAAGCATCTTATTCCTTATAGAAGAGCTGTTCACCGCTATAATTGACAGCAATAGCAAATGCATCTTCCGATTGGGAAATATTACCCAGTTTAGAATTGGCTATAAATGGTTGCTTTGCATTTTCAACTAAAATTAGATTTATTAAGGTATCACCCATTGCTTTCCTGAAATTTTCATATTCAACTAATGCTTGTTCGGGAGCAAGCACGCCTATTTTGACTACCGTATCATAAAGGGATTTCATTTCTTCCGGAGGCTCTTCACCTTCCCTGCCGCCGCTAGAAAGCCATCTTTCCCATAATTTCCCTCCAAATTGTATATCGCTCAAAAATCCCGGCGTGTTGCACCACAAAGCGAAGGATGACCAGTGCACCGTTACTTGAAGCTCATTTGCGCTATTCCTCTGGCTCCATAAGCTATTATCAATAGTCTTCATAGTAGTATAAACGCCTACATGTTTCCAGTAATCGACAATCAGTTCCGTGACTGGTATAAAATCCGGTGCCAAATTAGCCAGCTCGATATTGACGGTAAGCCGCTTACCATCAGGCCCTAAACGGAACCCTTCGGAGTCCTTCTTATCAAGCCCCATCTCATCTAATAATTGATTAGCTTTTTCTGGGTTATATTCGTTTGGTATTACTGTTGGTAAATCCGCAAACCCAAAATATACGGCATCTATTATCTCTTCGCGATTGATAGCATAGTTGAGAGCCTCCCTAAACCTCTTATCTTGAACCACCTGGCGCCAAACGGGATCATCATAGGTCTGATTGAAGAACACATCTACCGGCGTAATATGCATTTTGGCTAGATAAGTTGTATATCCGGTTTTCTCATTTTCTTTGTAAAGGGGCATTTTGTTCATAGCCATGGTTTCCCTGGCAAAGTCTACTTCTCCCGCTATCTGCTTCATGACGGACATTTCCGCATCCTGAACCTGTGTGCTCACCACCTTATCTATATAGGGCAGCTGATTACCGGCAGGGTCTACTTTGAAGTAATATGGATTTCTCTCAAAGGTATATACGCCATTTTCCACCGACACTAGAATCCAGGGATATAGCATTGGAAAACCGATAGCCTCTTTTCTGGTTAACTCCCAGTTTGTTATATCCTTGAAGTTGAACAGCTGTACCCACGTCTCAAATTCATTTTCCTTTATTAGCTCATTGAGCTTTTCCTCAGAAGTATATTTAGGATGGAAATTCTGTAAATAATGCTTGGGCTTAAGCAGATCTGTATAACCTCTCCAGCCCATTATAGATAGCTGCGTTACAAAGCCACCATAAGGTTCATCGAAAGTTATTTTAAATGTATATTCATCGATTATCTCAAGCTTCATGGGTGTTCCATCGGGTTTATTCCCGGATCTCATATAATTTGGGAATACAGGCGTAAGCTCTTCATTCAATAATACATCTTCATAGGCAAACCTGACATCTTCGGTAGTGACTGGTTGACCATCTGACCATTTCAAGCCTTCCCGCATGTAAAACGTAAATTCTTTCTGATCATCGCTTACTTCAAAATCCTTAATAATATTGGGTGTAAACTCTTTACCGAGCAAACCCGGCGAATTAATCAATGGCTCATTACACATGACAAATACGTCCGGATCCCAATCAACCGAATACGTAACAGTTCTTAGTACACCGCCATATTTTCCTATTTCATAGTCCAGCAGCTCGGCAGGCATCTCGTTGACCACTTTAGGTTCTTTGGGCAAACGCTCTTCAACTTTAGGCAAACTGCCTGCTTTTACTTTTTCAGCCAGCTCTGGCGCTTCATTAAACTGAGTAGGAATTTTTTGTTCCTCTTTAGATTCATCTGCCCCCTGTTCTTCTGTCTTATCCTCTGCTTTTTCTTTCTCTTCTACCTTTTCTTCAGTGGATGGTTCGGTGCTCGTTGAACTCTGGCCACACCCCGCTAGCATAATCGATAATCCCCACAATATGATCAGGAATAATGAAATTAGCCGTATGGAATTTCTCATTTTTACCCTCCTTTCTTAACTTAAGCCCTATATAAAACCCTTTGGTCCGGGGTTTTTGAACTCGTTCATATTCACATAAATTCCTTGGTGACTAGGTTAATGATCAGATTAGCGTATTACACTAAATTCAATTTTCATTAAAAAACACGACTCCTTCCTTTACACCGGATTAATACTACTTCTGGCAAACTATAAGAAATAAAAATAAAGAATTGATTATTGTTGTGAATTATAGATTAGAAAATTATCCACAATTGCTTTTATTGCTTTGAATAAAAAACTACTCTTAATTCTTTGTTTACTACTTCTTAATTGTAATATACCTTAGTTATAATGTCAATATAATACTTTTAAAGCAAATTTATCCATTTTACCCTAAAATTAGACATATTTTATCCATAAAATTAAACGTATTTTATTTTCATATTTTTGTTTTTCCTTGTTTATTGCTATATTTCGACTACAAAGTGTTATTTATTCATCACACTTCATCAATAAAATACAGCCTTTTTATATTTACATCGGTTAATTTTCAATTTATTCTCTTAATAATCGACATCGATAGTACTTAATTTTAATTTAAAAATTTCCACACAAAAGATCCAGCTTTCTCTTCATATAAAATATGAAATTTTCAAGCGGCACATCCGGGGGCACAAGGTGGTCAACGGTTGGAATAAACCCTCCTTCCTCGATGAGGGGCAATAATGACCTTAAATGCTCTTCAATATCAGTTTTTGCCGCAGCAAGGACTCTTTTATCTACACCGCCCCAAAGCCTTAGGCTCTTGCCAAACTTCCTTCTCAATTCTATAGGGTCCATACCTGCAGCTCTTTCAATAGGCCATATAAAATCAACACCTGCATCCATTAAAAACGGTACTAATGCTTCACAATTACCATCGGTATCAACCCCTACATACCTCACACCATGACTTTTAAGATAATCAACCAATCTCCTCATATGAGGATAAATAAATTCTTTGTAGGTTTTAGGGCTCAATAACGGACCGTTTTTCATGGCCATATCTTCATTAATAAGCACGTAATCCACACAGGTTTTTTCTAAAATTGGCCTACTAACCTCTATAGTAAAATCAGCTATAAACTCCATCATTTCATGCATTAAAACGGGTTGATCATACCATGCATAGCATACGTTTTCCGTCCCCATCCACTCTCTTGCCCTCCAAAAAAATCCTAACATACTACAATTCCGACCGAGTACCAGAACATGTTCCCTAGTTTTCCAGCGAGGTAACATTATATTCTCCCATTGAGGGGGATATCTTCTTTTCATGCTGGCCACATATCTCTTCTTTATCTCTCTAAAATCTTCAATATTTTCCACAGGAAATTTTAAATATTGATCCATGCTAGCCCTGGTACCATGGGCCATCCCTTCAATCAAGGCCTTGGTAATAACCCCGTTTCGATGCCTTATTATTTCATACCTTTCTGTTCTCTCAATAATTTCCGGCTCAAAAGTAGGTATCATTCCATAATTCACATCTATAAATTCCCTTGGATCCATATCGAAAAATTCTTCTCCTACAAACCAATCCCAATGTAGGTCATAAACATCCAAACCTTCTCTTTCCCATCTATCTATTGTTTGGCCCCAAACACCTACTTCATAATTGGGTACACGGTCAACAGCCTTATATTCCATCGTATTGATAAATCTTTCCCTATGGTTCATAACCCTATCAATAAACATTTTACAATCTCTCCCTTCAATAGTTGCCACAGAAGAGGCCTTACTTTCACCACTTAACGGCTTGCCGTTTCTATTCTGTTTCTATTCTATAGCGAAGCAACATAAATTTTCTCACCATCTGTGGTGATATCAGTGACCCATGGCTATAAGCCATATCCTCCCATAATGCAAAGATATCTTTTCTACTGGAAGTCATAGCTATTTACACGATCAATACATATTTGATACAATGGGCGCCGTTCTTTCATTTTCCCTTTGGTATTGGGAGGGAGTAATACCCAATATCTTTTTAAACTGCCTGGTAAAATATCCCGGATCCTCAAAACCCACCTTTTCAGCCACTTGGGTTATTCTCATGTCATGCTCTCTAAGCAATTCGGTAGCCTTTGCAAGCCGCACATTCTTAACGTATTCCTGAGGTGTAACGCCAATAAATTGCTTAAACATTCGTGAAAAATAATCCGTGCTAAGGCCTACTGAAGTAGCAATATCCTCTATTAAAATATTCTGATGGTAATTCTTCTCGATAAAATCCAGGGCTTTTAGTATATATTCGGTATACTTATACTCCCCCATTTTTCCGCCTATAAAGCCATGCTGAGAAGCACGGGAAAACAATATTAGAAACTCAATGAGAAGGCTTTTAAGTTTAAGTTCCCATCCCTTTTCCCGATACTGTCTCTCCAATATCATCTTTTCCAAATAGCTTACGGCTTCCTTACGGGCTATAGGATCTAAATTAATACGCTGCCATACCGGCGGCTGTTCCGTACTAAAAATCTGCTTCAGGCCCGGTAGTTTTTTTAATTCGTCTATTTCTTTCCCCAGGGCTGATGAATCGAACAGACAATTATAAAGAATAGTGCGATTAGGACGAGTATACCCATGCGTATCGCCCGGGCGCATGCCGAATATATCCCCGGGTGTAAGCAGTGTCGTTATGCCGTTATAATAATGAACCGAAAAACCCTGATGTATATATACGAATTCAAAGAACGAATGGGTATGATAAATATTATCCCATTTATTATGCTCGGCAATCATTACGCAGATTGGAATACAGTTGGCATCAAAGATACTACCTCCACTCAAGAGGTTTATATTTACCATATCCTTGATCACTCCATGGTTTTCGTATCATAATAGCGTTTGACATACGTAAAATTAAGGTTCCCTAAACTTTGTTGAGCCATTTAAGCACCCTATCACGCGTGTAGTGAGAAAATTATAATATTCACATTCTCCATATATGAAATGGATTCCTCCTATTCTTTTATAAAATCATCATATGCCTCCTGATAAATGTTTATTAACTCATCAACCCCCATATTCTTTATGGTTTTAACGTAATTATCCCACTCATCTATACTTGCATCTCCTGTGATAAACCGGGCTATCATCTGATCAACATAACTGCCGATATCAGCATTCAAAGAGTTAACCCGTTTCTGTTTTTCGGTGGAGAAATACAGAAAAGGATAGGTTAATCTATCGTATTTGTTAACCCTACTCCTTATTGGCCATAAGCTAGATTCATATTTATTGTCAAGCTTAAACCAAACATTATCGGGCCTTAAACCCGGTATTGCAGCCGGTGCAATTGTTCCGGGATATCGAACGTCATACTGTTCCTGCCCCTGTTCAAGAATCCAGCCCCATGTACCGTCGGAATTCCACCTGTATTCCTCCCCTTCTTTTCCCATCCAGGCAAGTATTGCTCCTTCTTCGGTATAAAGGTAATCCACCCACCTGATCATAGCCTCAGGGGCTTTACATTTGTTGGTTATCGCAAAAGTACCCCTTAAAATCCGGATTGCCTTAGTTTTGCCATCTATATCATTAATAGTTCCGTCAAGCGGCCACATACGCTGTCCTTTAGGAGTCAATAGGGGTATCATGGTGATATAATCAAAATGCCTTGCTTCACCTACCACCGTAAATGCACCAGCGGTGTAAAAGCCTCCGAGCAGCTCTGTCTCATTTCTCCCCTTAGCATTTAGCTGTTGCGTCGTCTGTGTAAATGTCTCGTTATCCAAAAGCTTTTCCTCGTACAGCTTTTTAAAGAAGATGAGCGCTTCTTTAAACTCGGGTTGTATAGGAGAAAAAACCACTTTCCCGTTATCATCAACGAATAAATTTGCATCATTAAACAATAATCCCCACGCGCTCATCAAGGGCTTCAGCTGTGATACACCCACCAAGCTCAGAGGTATCTCGTCCTGTTTGCCGTTTTTATTGGGATCCCGCTCTCTAAACGCTTTCAATATCCTATACAGATCGTCTACTGTATTCGGCTCCTGTAGCCCCAATTCATCCATCCATTTTTTATTAAGATAAACATGCGTATTACTCTTAGTTTCATGGATGGCCGGCAGTGCTACAATATGCCCCGTAGGCAAAGTAATGCTCTTTCTAACTCCAGGGTTTTCTTCCAAACATCTTTTTATATTGGGAGCATGTCTGTCAATCAAGCCTTCCAATGGGATTAATATGCCCTGCTCACCATAACTCATCTCCTCTTGCGCAGTTAGTGAAGCGCTAAAAAAAACATCCGGTAAATCGCCGCTAGCAAAAGCTAAATTTTTCTTTTCATCCCAATTTTCTCTGGCAACCTGAATGAATTTAAAATGAATATTTGTCAGCTCTTCCATTCTTTTGAAAAATCGGTTATCCTCCCATTTCCTCCTCGGGTCAGCGGTATCAGCTCCCATCATTGTCAACGTAATCTTTTCATTTACTATCGGATAACCCGTTTCATTAAAATTTGATACCTGTTCTTTCTCGCCTTCTACAGCGGAAATATCGTCATTGATCCTGCCTGTTGACCCGTTTTGACCGCAGCCAATGAATGTGCTTATGATAAACAAAATAAACAACATGAATATAGATATCTTAGTTTTAGTCATTTACCCAAGTTCCCCCCTCAGACAATCCTTCCCCTTATCTTCAACCTTTTATAGTTATTCTTTCAAATTGGCCAATATAACAGCAAGCGCCATTCTTTTCACAACTACCCCTTAATTGAACCGATCATAATCCCCTTGACAAAATGCCTTTGAACAAACGGATACGCCAACAATACCGGAAGGCTCGATACGACAATAACTCCATATTTTATTGTTTCAGCTATACGCATTCTTTCCGATACCTCATTTGGGTCAACATACTCCAGCATATTTTGCTCCATTTGGCTTAAGATCAAAATTTCCCGTAAAAATAGTTGAAGCGGGAACTTAGCCCTATCGGATAAATATATCAATCCGTTAAAGAATGCATTCCAATGGCCCACTCCATAAAATAATGTCATAACCGCTACAATAGGTGCGGACAGCGGTAAGGCTATTTTTATTAAGAATCTAATATTGCTGCATCCGTCTATGGCCGATGCTTCCCGCAATTCCTCCGGTATATTGTTCTGAAAATAGGTCCTGGTAATGACAACATTCCACACCGAGGCCGCATTGGGAATAACCATAGCCCATATGGTATCCAACATCCCCAGTTGTTTTACCAATAAATAAGTAGGTATCATTCCACCGCTAAAAAACATGGTAAAGGTATAGAGTCTCATCAGAAAATTCCGCACATAGAAATCCTTTCGAGACAATGGATAAGCCGCCGTTATGGTAACAAACAAATTTATAATGGTGCCAACTATAACATATATTACGGTATTCCTATATCCAATCCATATATTTTCGTTTTGAAATATCATCTCGTATCCACTGAAAGAAATATCCCTGGGTAACAGCCACACCTGACCATTCCATACCGCATTCGGGTCGCTTATAGATGCACTAAGTACGAATAGTAAGGGGTATATAAATATAATTAGAATAATGCATAACAGACCATAGTTTACCATATCAAATACGCGATCAAAGTTGCTCTGCCGAATACTCGCACTTGGCACTATTCTTTATCCCCCTTTACCACAATGTGGTCTCACCTACACGCCGTGCAATTCGGTTAACGGTTATTACAAGCATAAAATTGATTACAGAATTAAAAAGCCCTACTGCCGAGGAAAAACTGAATTCTCCGCCCATTAATCCTACTTTATAAACATAAGTAGAGATGACTTCCGACGACCTCATATTTAAAGAATTCTGCATGAGAAAAACCTTTTCAAAACCAACGCTCATTATATTGCCCATATTAAGAATTAAAAGAATCACTGTAGTTGGCATTATCCCGGGGATATCAATATACCATATTCTCTGCAGTTTATTAGAACCATCAACAATTGCTGCCTCATGCAACTGTATATCTATATTTGTTAGCGCTGCCATATATATTATAGAGTTCCACCCCGCTCTCTGCCATACCTCAGAAAATACGTATAACGTCTTAAACCATTCTGGTTTTTCCAAAAAAGCTATGGGTTCCATTCCCAGCTTTTTTATTAACTGATTGACGATGCCCGTATTTGGTGACAAAAAAGCCGTCATAATTCCCACCAGCACAACCACCGAAATAAAATGAGGCGCATAGGTCACCATCTGAATCGTCTTCTTAAAATACTTATGCCGTACCTCGTTTAACATCAATGCCAAAATAATCGGGCATGGAAACCCAACGGCCAGCGAATATATGCTGATACCCAATGTGTTTTTTAGCAACGTCCAGAAATGATAAGACTTAAAAAATCGGACAAAATGTTCAAATCCTACCCAGGGACTGCCATTTATGCCTTTAACAGCGATAAAATCCTTAAAAGCTATTTGAACACCATACATGGGCCCGTAGTGGAATACGAGTATATATATAAACATGGGAAGGCTTAACAGATACAATTCATAGTTTTTCTTCATGTTCTCTATCAATGAGAGGAAAACAGCCTGTGATTTCTTTTGTGCCGTCACACATGCCTTTATCGCCATAAACGCTCTGCCCTCCCTTGCGTGGTAAATATATGCAAGAAAGCACCGGTAGGCCATATCGCCAATATCCCAGAGTGCTTTCCTGCATATCCTTCCCAATCCGCAATTAATATGCCATAGGATCTCCCTTGATAAGCGGTAAGGAATTGGGCCGCACAACTGCACCGCCATTTTCATACGATTCCATGACAGCCCAGGTATATTCAAGCACAGCCAGCGCATCACGGCCCGAACCCCTTAGCTTCTCCTTAGGCACCTTATTGGTCACGTCCTCCAAAAAAGCGTTGATTCTTCTAGCGAAGGTTTGATTAAAGTCCTTTATTCCCGTATTGGTGACAATAGGTTCATTGGAAAGCAACCCTGCTGGTTCTCCAGGCTTCGGTGCTGGCCAGTATGTTATCTTTTCAATGCAATTTTCAATGCAGAAAGTTCCCCGCGTACCGCCAACCTCTATACTCCACCAGCCTCCCAAGCCATAATTAGCATCTCCCCTCTGGCTGAGAAGATATCCGGCTGCGCCGCTGGCAAACCTGACATGAATGCTGTTAATTGATAGCATAACATCGCCTGCGCTCTTTCTGAATCCAGCCTGGTTAACAAAAGCCTGAACATGCGTGATGTCACCACAAAAATAGCGCATAACGCTAAAAGGATGTGTCAAAAAAGCCTTCATATGGAAGTAGGGGAAGCCATCAACCTTCGGGCTCCTGTCTCTTTCATAAATATACTCGCTGCCATTAAACCCCATCTTAGCCAAGCAATAACAGATTTCACCTACCTTCCCCTCATTTATGTATTTTTTACCCAATTCAGCAGTTGGAGTAAAATAATGATTGAGATTACATCCCAGATATACATCCTTCTTTTCGGCCATTTCAACCATTTCCCTGGCTTTCTTCACGTCGTTTGAAAGAGGCTTTTCAACCAAAACATGCTTGCCATAGTCCATGGCCAGCATAGCAGGCTCGTAATGCCAGCTTCCGTTTTCAAACCCACCGGTACATACGTCCACAATATCCAGCTCTTCATTCTCGAGCATGTCTTTCAGGTTGTAATATGCCTTCACGCCAAATCTTTCTGCGGCCTTATCGGCCCTTTCCTTTACCACGTCACAGACAGCTACCAGTTTCCCCAATGGATTGTTGATATATGCGGGTGCATGGGCATTGGCAATAGCCCGAAATCCTACAATACCGACTTTTAAAGCCATATAAGCCTCCCGATTCATTGCTGCGCCCAACCCTCTCACGCAGCAATAAACCGAGAAATTCCCCCCTTTCTATATAAAACTAAATTTTTCATATAATTTTTTAATAAATCCTTTTTGTTCTTAAAATGAAATTTATCAAATCTTCTTATTATCCATCAGTTGCCGTCTCATCCACTCGGATTTTACCAGGTCATCTCCTTCTTTAAGCAAAATCTCATACAGCCTACGTCTCAAACTGGCTACCAAATCTTTGCAGCTTTGATCATATATCCGGTTTTCAAGTTCATGAGGATCGTTTTCCAGATCGTATAACTCATCTACATCGGTAGTATTCCAAATATATTTCCATTTCCGTGTGCGGATCATACGCTGAGTATAAAGCCCAAATTGTTGCCCGTTATATGTCGCCACTATCTCGCTTCTCCAGTTTCGAGGCTTCTCTCCTTCAAGAATGGATACCATTGATCTGCCATGAAAGAACTCTGGAATTGGTATACCCAGGACTTCCAAAATGGTAGGGGGTATATCCAGAAAATGACATATAAATTCGTGGCATACCATATTCCCCTTTATTTTTCTGGGCCATCCAATAACAAGGGGAACCTTAACAACATCGTCGTACATAACATAGTGCTTATCAACCATTCGATGGCTGCCGCACATATCCCCATGGTCAGCGGTGAAAATCACCAGAGTATCATCTGCAAGGCCCAATTCATCCAATTTAGCAAGGACATAACCTATGGCATGATCTATTTCACTCACAAGAGCGTAGTATAGGGCTACCGTCCTACTCCAATCCTCCCAGCTATAATTCTCCACATTCCAGCTATAAAGCTGCTGTTTTTGGATATACGGCTTGTTTTTAAAGTCCTCGCAAAAGCTTCCCCATCGGGGTATTTCTTCCGGCCGGTACATCGCTGCAAACTCCTTTGAAGGCCTGCAGGGTAGATGAGGTCCCGTAAAGTCCAACCGGATATGCCATGGCCTGCCTTCATCGGTAAACTTGCATATATGATCAACAACCTTCCCGGCAAGCCAATGGGATACATTATCTTCCCAGGGCACCGGATCTACTTCTCCCATCCATCCGCCCTTATACTTTATATCGGGATACCTTTCGCTCCTCCACCGTACATAGGATTCTGCTCCCACATATTCATCAAATCCGTATTCCTCAGGGCCGTGTTTGGGATTAACAGCCCACTTTCCAACAAAGGCCGTACGATATCCCAAATTCTTTAGCTGCCTGACCCATGAATACTCATTCGGGCCTAGAGCTGAAACCTTTAGGGCACCGCTATAATTCCATAGGGCTCCAAAAGCTTCGGGACGCCTGCCATTCAAGAATGCCTGTCTAGCAGGGCAGCATACCGGAATGGGTGTATAGGCATTGGTAAACCATATGCCATCGGCAGCCAGCCGATCGATGTTCGGGGTACTTACCGGACAACCCCCGCTATAGCCAATGCAGTCATACCGGTGCTGATCTGCTATAATAATCAATATATTGGGGTTAGCCAAAGCATTTTCCTCCTGCATATCTCTTGTTTTGTAAACACCTCATAGAAAAGCGAAAAAGAGATCCTTATATGCTACTTACATCTACCACCTGACCCGTCTTTAGCGATTCAATGGCAGCCTGTATAACCCTTTGTGCCTCTAATCCGTCCGCTCCCGAACCATCTATCTCGTCAGGGCTGGCTCCATTTATTATCTGGTCTACAAAACTGTTGATCCGATTGCGGAAGGTATCATCAAAACCGCGATACCCCCCGAAAACCGGGTTGGTATACACCTGCTTCACCATATTCCCTGCTGGGTATAAAGTAACCTCACGCCACATATCTTCCAGAACAAAACGCCCTTTAGTACCTGCAACTTCACAGCGCTCCATGGGGTGGCCCCGTTCAATATCGTAGCTACTGGTGATGTGGCCAACGGCACCATTTTTAAATTGGATATTGATAGAAGCGGTTGACCATATATTCCTACCCGGTGCTTTCATGGCAAAGCACTGCACCTTGGCAATATCTCCACAAAAGTAGCGCAGCATATCCACGCTGTGAGGATTGAGCGCTTTCAAGTGGTAATAGGGCGAATCGAATTCCTGGAACTTGCCTATCCATAAAGCCATATTTGCAAATAACAAATCCCCCAGCCGTCCTTCTTCCTGCCACTTTTTAGCCAGTTTTGCTGCAGGAGTAAAGCGGTGATTAAAATCAATGGCAAAACATAAACCTTTTTCCTTTGCAAAAGCCACCATCTCCCGTGCCGGTGCAATATCGTTGCAGATGGGTTTTTCGCATAGTACGTGACATCCTGCGGCAAGTGCCTGCATGGTCGGCTTATAATGGTCGCTGGCATATTCATAGCCTCCTGTGGCTACGCTGCAAAGATCCGGCTTGAGTTCATCCAGCATCTCCTGTGCATCCAGATACCACGGTACTCCTAAACGTTTTCCTGCCGCTTCAGCCCTTTCTTTGATTATATCGCATACGCCTACCAACTCTACTGCTGGATTTTCTTTATAAATATCGGCGTGGAGATTGCCAATGGGCCCCATTCCAATTACGCATACCCGCAACATTTTTCTTCCCTCCAAAAAAATACATTAGTCTTTTTCCCCGGCCTGCAACTTCTGAGCAGACTTCGGCGAACCAATATACAGGGTATTGTATGCCTGCTCCGAAGTCTTAAATGGACCACATCCTTTCCCATGCCAGTTAAGGTTGGTATACATCGGGTTTGTCCTTCCCGTTTCCCTCTCACGCTTGGCAATATGCGCCTGCATCCTGGCTTCAAGCATGGCAACGACTTCCGGTTCCTCATCCGCTACGTTATGATTTTCTCCGGGATCTTTGATGAGATTGTATAATTCCACTTCAGGTTTAAAGTGAAAATCGGGTTCTAAAGCATGAATTAACTTCCATTCGGGGGTTCTCCAGCCATGTTTGCGCATCCATGTGCATTCGGTTATATAGAATTCCGGTTCGGGTTCCCGCCACTCTCCCCTCATAAGAGGCACCAGGCTTCTCCCATCAAATTTTAAGTTATGCTCAATTCCCATGAGATCCAGTATAGTAGGCATAATATCCTTCAGCTGGCAGTAATCAGAATAACGCTTTCCTGCCGGAACCTTTCCGGGATAATGAAAAACGAGAGGAACCCTCAATGTACAATCATACAAGCCGTGGTGATCATACCAACATTCATGATCATGCAGGGTCTCTCCGTGGTCAGAAGTGATGACAATAAGGGTATTCTCTTTTAAACCCAAGGCTTCCAGCTTAGCAAAAATGTTTTGAATGCATGCATCCATATAAGCGATTGCCCCATCGTATTGAGCTATGATGTACTCCTTATCAGTACAGCCCGGGGGAAACCATGATTTGAAATAGTCCGCAAAGGGTTTGAACTCGTAAACTGGTTTTAAGGAGTCATTGTTAGGATCGAATTCGTCTCCGCCATAAAACATGCGCTCAAACGGCGCAGGCGGAAGGTACGGAGAGTGAGGGTCCATATGACGTAAGAACAGGAAGAAAGGTTTGTTGTCCTTTGCCAGGCGTTCAAGTTCCGGAATAGCAACCTTATTGAGATTCTCGGCTTTTGGGCTTCTACCTTCCTCAAATGAGCCCCATCCTTCATAGCTGAGGTATCTGTCAAACCCACGGGAAGCAGGATTCCCGTCAAAACCGACGCACGTTGTATTGTATCCCTCGGCCTTTAGCACCTCGGCCAAAGTCACTACATTTTCGGCCATAGGGCCTTGATGGCGCAATGCTACCACGTTAGTGCTGAAACAATCCAAACCGGTGAGCATGGAAGCATATCCCGGTGTAGTGGGGATGCTTGGGCTAAAAGCAAATTCGAATACCGTTCCTCCTTGTGCCAGCTTATCGATATGCGGCGTTGTCAAACGATGATACCCATACAGGCTCATATGATCTGCCCTCAAACTGTCTATCCCAAGCAACAACAGGTTTGGCTTTTTATTCATCACTAATCTCCTCCCCTCCCCCTCTTAATTTATTGCCTACCTCGCTCCTAGCAGCTTCAAGCAGGCATTAAGGTATCCGTGGCTCTCAGCTGCGATAATGGATACTTCAGCAAGCGAAAGGCCTTTAGCTCCAATGACTTCCAAACACACAGGGCCCGAATAATTTGCTTCCACCAAGGCTTTGCAATAACCAAAAAGATTAATATCTCCACGACCGCATGCCTGGTTGGAAGGCTTACCCGGGCCTCTATCGCGTCCCTTACAATCACGGATATGTATGTGTTTAACCCTGCTTATTACCTTTGGTAGTGCCTCTTCTGGATTCTCCCCTGCTCTATAAATATGGCTGGGGTCCATGTCAATACCGAAAGAGGGTGATTTTATAAGCTCCATCGCCCTCAAAGTAGTCGGCGTATTATAAATAGCCCCACCTACATGGGCTTTAACACATAAAGTTACTCCAAATTCCTCAGCTTTTTCGGACATTTTGGCCAATAACTCTATAGAACGCTTAAAGTCCTCTTCTACATCCGACTTTCCTCCAGGCCCTACATTGACAATGGGGATCCCTATCTCCGCTGCCGCTTCAAAGGCCTTCATTAGCCTTTCTTCATTCAAAGCAGCCTCCTCCATAGATAGAAATTCAAGGCCATAGTCCGATACTATCCTTTTGAGTTCGCTTGCCTGCTCCCTCCACCTATCCAAATCCAGATGCTCACACATTCCCTTAATAGCCGAGATCTCAACTCCATCATACCCAGCTAAAGCGATGTGTTTAACAGCTGTTTCAAAATCATAATCAGCAAATAAAACTGAATTTACCCCCAGCTTAATCATGCTTTATCCCTCCCAGCTTAACTCCGTTAAGCTTATACAACAATGCTCATAATTTGAACATACACTATACAAGGACACAGGTGTTAGGACTTTTTCGTCATTAATTTGAACACTTCCGTTGTAAATTTTAGGCCGCGATGAAAAATCGCAAAACTAAAAACAATACTTTAAAGGAAGTAAGCTTTAGAGAACAATTTTTAGGGCAAATAAAAAATGAAAAGGAAGAAGCCATTAGGCCTCTTCCCAGCACATCAGCACTGCATTACAGTGAGCTGATAACCAGTATTACTTCTCCATAAATAACCTTATATAATCCATTGCCACCTTTAGATCCTCAACCGCTTCCCTGGCCTCGCAAGGCGCCGGCCTTTCACCTCTAACGGCAGCAAGGAAATTCATGGCCTGCTTGCGCATGGCATGGATCCTGGGCAGCGACGGTCTAATGGTCAAAGGTTCGCCCTTTCCGTTATCCTTCATAACGATAACCGATCCAGGCTCCTGGCATGCAAGGGGTGGAGGAAGTTCAACCTTGATAAACCCCTTTTCAAAACATATCATCTTCCACCCCATATCTCCGGGCAACTTTCTCAGCCAGCTGCAAACGAGGTTCTGCAATAGCTACTACTTCACAGTCATCCAAAACGGCGTAATTGGACAGATGGGCCTTTTGGCCCATATACCCTACACCAACAAATCCAACCCGGACTTTATCCACAACTATCTTCCTTTCTACTTAGCCAATTCTCCAAAGCGTGCAAATATGGCCAATGCCGGATCGATGGGCACCTCGGCTCGTTTCACGTCCTTTGGTATGCTAATTATGGGAGTCTTCCTAACCTGTTTACCTTCAAATTGAGGCAACCACTGCTTCTCAGCCTCCAGCATATCGGCCACCATATCCCGGATCTCCTTCAGGGTAAGCACTGCACCCGTTAAGGGATCCATTGCACAGGCATGGACAACGGCCTCGGGATCGCCGGTTTTAGCAGCCAAAACCGCCAGCCTCTGAACATTGATATTGGTCAAGTTCAAAGCGGCACACTGCGGCGGCAGCTCACCTACCATAGTAGGATTAAGTCCGGTTTTATCCGCAAATATGGGCACTTCTACACAGCAATCCGGTGGAAGATTGCTAATAAGTCCATTATTCCGTACATTCCCGTTGAACTTAAACGTCTTGCCCAGTTCTATAGCCTCAATGATATACGAACAATACTCCACGCTCCTTGGCGGAAGCTCTACCGGTTCATCGGCCAATATGTTCCTGTCCTTAAATTTCTCAGCTACGTGGGCGCACCACTTGTAATAAGCACCCGTCTCGCCTCCGAAAGAAGGTTCATCGCAATATAGTTTCAAGCCCTTCTCATTCTTTCTAAACCATGGTACATATTCGGATAGATGTCCCGTGGATTCGGTCATAAAATATCCAAAATGGCGGAATACCTCTCCGCGTACCTTTTCGTTCACATAATATTCTGGTTTTTCAAACCTTTCACGCAAAATGGGGTAAAGATCCTGGCCGTCCTTTTCAAGCTTTAAAAACCACGCCATATGGTTGATCCCGGCGCACAGGTATTCTATTTCCTCCTTTGGCACGCCAACATAGCCTGCAATCAAATCTAAAGTGGTCTGAACTCCATGGCAAAGTCCCACAAACTTTACATTGGTCTCGCCTAATGCCCAGCATACCATGGCCATAGGATTCACATAATTGAGGAGCAAGGCATTGGGACAAAGTTCCTCCATATCCCGGGCCATGTCCAGCGCAACGGGAATGCTCCTTAAAGCTCTGAACACTCCTCCCGGACCAAGGGTATCACCTATACATTGATCCACGCCGTACTTCATGGGGATAGAATAATCCAACTCAAAAGCGGACACGCCTCCTACCTGAAAAGTTGCAATAACGTAGTCTGCGTCCTTGAGTGCATCCCGCCTATCGGTGGTTACATACACCTCGGTTCTTAAGCCGTGCTTTTTGATGACCTTTTTTAGGAACTCCTCCACCTGGGGAGTCCTATTTTTAGTGGGAGCCATAAGCGCAAATTGCGTATCGTCCAGGCCTTCGGTAGCCATTATGTCCAGTATCAACGTCTTGCAGAAAACCACGCTCCCTGCTCCGATAACAGCAATTTTACGCATAAAAACATACCCCCTTTTAATTTAATTTATTGAAAAACTATTCATAGCCCAGGTTTTCAAACAGGTATAGCCCCTCTTTGCCAGGAGCAACTATATCCAGCCAGCCATCTCCGTTGATGTCTTCAACCCAGAAGTAGATTCCCA
>Ga0134100_1001253_pt1 | contig 24465 bp, 18 predicted proteins | sample 11_taG_2_FD_94444 | JGI IMG/M metagenome (GOLD analysis project Ga0134100, IMG submission 94444) | Switchgrass degrading microbial communities from high solid loading bioreactors in New Hampshire, USA - 11_42_5_180_A3 metaG | ecosystem: Engineered > Bioreactor > Semi-continuous > Anaerobic >...
CAGGTATGACTTTCTCATCCGGACTTAGATCAATTTTAAGAAATGATCCTGATGTCATCATGGTTGGCGAAATACGTGACTATGAAACGGCAAAAATTGCTGTTGAAGCAGCTTTAACAGGGCATCTTGTGTTTTCTACCCTTCATACGAATGATTCGGCGGGTGCTGTTACAAGATTGGGGGAAATGGGGGTAGAGCCTTTTTTGACTGCTTCATCGCTTGCCGGTGTTATTGCGCAAAGATTAATGCGGGTACTTTGCCCTGAATGCCGTAAGGCTTATACCTTAAGCCGAAATGAGATTCTGGATATCGTTCCGGACTTTCCTATGGATCCTGGGGAAGAGTATGTAACTTTATATAAACCAAAGGGCTGTATTTCCTGTAACAATACAGGGTATAAAGGAAGAATCGGTGTATTCGAGTTTTTAAGAGTAACAGAGAATATGCAGAGGCTCATCCTTCATAAAGCTTCGACCAATGATATACGTGAATTGGCTATTCAGGAAGGGATGCATACATTACGCCAGGATGGTTTATTGAAGGTCAAAAAGGGGATTTCAAGCATAGAAGAACTTTTAAGGGTTGTTATGTAAAATATTAAAAACAAGCGGCAATAATTATTTGTTTTAGGGGTGTTATCAGAAATGAAATTATATTTTAAATACAAAAAAGGTTTTACAATGATAGAACTTTTGGTATCTCTCGGGCTGATAACATTGATCGCATCAATTAGCATGCCTGCTCTTGTATTTGCTATGAAGGTCAATAACCAAAACAGGATAAAATCAACGGCTAATACATTAGCCAAAGATGTTATCGAAAAAGTAAACGGTACCCCTTATGATAAAATAGGAAATATTAACGGCTCTCCTGAAGGAATTTTTGAGAGAAACACAAATAAGACTATTGATGGTATAGATTATAATATCGATACTCTAATAACATGGGAAAAAAGAGGCAGCGACTCAAAAGCTCTTAAAAATATAAAGGTTACTGTAAAAGCTCCGGATGCTTTTACAAAAGCTGAAAAAGTTGTTTGTGAAATGTGTACCAGTGTTTCAAGTGGAAAAAGAAGAGATGAAAATGAACGTGTAGGCAATTTAATACTAATGGTGAAAAACGTGAACGATGATAATTCATATATAAATAACGGCACCATTGAGGTGTTTGTTGAAGGACCGCAGGAGGTTGAAGAAAGTGAACGTACACTCATGCGTGCATATATCAATCAATACAATAGTGAAACATCTTACAAGGAAATAACGTCAGGTACATACAAAATTACTGTCCAAATACCTCCCGGATATGGTTCGCCTCTGGCACAATCGAATCCAAATGTTATAACAAAGACAATCACGGTTGCCAGTGGCAGTGATGAAAAAGTCTGTTTCTATATTGATAAATCAGATAATTTAATTAAATTTAACTTCAATTTTTATCTTCCAAATTCTGAACCTTATTATTTTAATGGTGGTGCTTTAACCATAAATTGGGAGTTCGACGGTATACAGGAAATTTTACTTTCCAATATTGAGATTTATGGTTATGAATATGTCGTTAATAATCTGTGGCCATTAGGAAAGTATAAGGTAAAATTAACCAATCAAAATCTTTCGGAACCAGTTGTTTTGGATGGAGAGGTGGTCGATCCTATGACAGATATTGGCGGGCCGGTTTATGTATCGTGGCCGGCATGGTAAGATGTAAAATTAAATGCCGTAATGGTTATTGTTGTTGGAACAGGAGTAGGATATGAAGGATAATCACGGGTTAACGTTAATGGAATTATTGGTTACGTTGTCTCTTTTGGCGGTAATATCGGTAGTCGGTATCAGTTTTTTCTTTATCCCCAATAAAGCCTATGACAGGATCGTTGTCCGGAACAATCTGGAAGATGATGTAAACAGCGTATTGAGACGAATAGCTGATGATATTCATTCTGCAATAAAACCTGACTATCATACAAATGCTGTTGAAATATACAATAGCCAGGGTAATATTTCAACGTCAGGAAATATGATGTATATCTATGGTTACTATAATAAAAAGTACAAAAAGATATCGTATAAATATGAAAATGGTGCCTTATACATGGGGACTATAGAAAGAGATGACGCGGAAAGTATAATAAAAGCGAACGTAAACGCAAATGAATATTCAGAAATTCTGCGTGGTGTTATTGGTCCGGATGAAGCGGGTGATCTTTTTCAAGATATTACCGTAGATCCATTGAAAAATGATCAAAGAACTATCTCAGTTAATATTATTGCGAGAGACGCGGAAAAAAATATTGTAACGTCTCGGGAAAAACCGCTAATATTAACCACTCGAACCAAGAATTCTCCTTAATAATGTCTGGAAGGGATGGTCTATGTATGATAAAAAGTCAAAAAGGCATTACAATGGCAATGGTCATTTTTCTAATGGCGGCAGTATTTATTATAGTCGCAGCTATTTTTTCCAGCAACTCGAATAAAACCATCAATGTTACCCGCAGTGGCAGGGCTGATGAAGCGTTGCAGATTGCAGAAGCCGGGATTAATGCTTATATATATCAACTAAGCCAGGATATTGAATTTTACAAAAACACGGAGGGAATCCACATTGCAGGCAGCAATTCGGAAGAATTGGGACTTGTTCCGTCTGGTTTTGACATTAACGGCTTACCAAAAGTATATAAAGAAACCGCATATAAAGACAATAATAATAATACTGTAGGTTATTATCAGATAAGAATTGTCCAACCGTCGTATAACAAATATCTGGAGGTAATTTCTACGGGATGGACTATCGATTATCCGGATATTAAAAGGACAATTTCTGCAAAACTGAAAAATAATACTTTCTGTGACTATCTATTTTTTACTTCAAACATGTATACAGATTTTTACACGGGTATTACCATGAAAGGTCCTGTTTTTTCTAATAATAACATACATATTAAGTCAGATACATCCGGTGATCCGAAATTTGAGTCCGATATAATAGCGGCCGGATATATAACCACAGTGGGAAATCCGGGTTTTGGCGGAAAAAAGTTTGAGTATCAACCCAAAAAGAATTTCCCTGCTTACAATAAAGAAAAAATAGCTAAAATGGCTGAAAATGACGGGTTATATTTCGAGGGAAGAACATGTATCCTTTTAGATAATGATTATCTAAGAATGAGAAATGAGAATACTGGCGATTTCGGCGATATGTATTACATTCATAAAAGAATATCCAAACCATGTACTATTTTTGTTAAGGACGGTCCGGTTTTTATTTCAGGAACTTTTGATGGCAGACTTACCGTTTATTCTACCGAAGATATATATATAACAGCTAAAGATCCGACAAATATGTACTCTTATATGAGCAATGGCGTTCTACAAGCATATTATACTCCTTATGCTGCCAGACAGACTAACGGAATATTATATAAAAATTTGTCGCTGAATGATTTACAAACAGGAACGCCGGCTGTTTCTGATGCTACTGCCATGCTGGGACTGATATCTGAAAAAAATATTAAAATTGCTACAACATCATGGCCCGACATGACAGAAGGAATTAAAAAATATGATCCTTCACTTGTGATTACTAATGAAATATATGTCTGTGGGGTTTTAATGACAGCAAAGAATATTGAAGTGGAAGATTGTTCCCCTTACGATTTTCCTGCTGACAGTATATATCTTTATGGTTCGCAAGCATGCGGCAAATTTATTTTGCAGAATGACGAAGAAGATGAAAGAGAAGGCTTCAGCAGAATAATGAATTCATATGATTACAGGTTAAGATACGATTACCCTCCCAATTTTATAAGTGACATGGATTCTGATTGGGTTATTAAGGAATGGAAAGAAGTTCCTAATTATTAAAGTTTTATAAAACGCCTTTATTATAATGCATAAGTTGTTCTATTTGTTTCTTAATATTTTCAGTATCCACTGAATAGCCAATGGCATCTTCCGCAGTGATCAACCCCTGTGTGAACAGATCGAGAAGGCTGGAGTCCATGGTCTTCATATGCTGTTTTCCGCTGGTTTGTATAACATTGGTGATTTGATGGGTCTTGTTATCACGAATCAAAGTTCTTATCGCAGGCGTTGCAATCATTATTTCTGTGGCTACTACACGGCCATTTCCGTCGGCCTGCGGTATAAGCTGCTGAGAAATAACACCCTGTAATACCATGGAAAGCTGAGTGCGTATTTGTTGCTGTTGGTATGGAGGGAAAACATCAATAATTCTGTCAATGGACTTGGATGCACCGATAGTGTGAAGGGTAGAAAGGACCAAATGCCCTGTTTCAGCTGCTGTCAGAGCTATTGCTATACTTTCCAGATCCCTCATTTCGCCTATAAGTATTACATCAGGATCTTGCCTCAGAACAGCTCTTAAAGCATTTGTATAACTAATGGAATCCAATCCGATTTCTCTTTGACTGACGATACTTCTTTTATGCTGATGAATGTATTCGATTGGGTCTTCCAGTGTCACAATATGACAATCTCTGTGAACATTTATCCAATCTACCATTGCCGCCAGTGTTGTTGTTTTGCCGGTACCAGTCGGTCCTGTAACAAGAACCAGGCCTCGATTAAGGGCGCATAAATCCTCCAGTACCGCTGGCAGCCTTAATTCCTTAAATCCTTTTATTTCAGGGTTAAGCAAGCGAAATGCCAGACTGTAGGTTCCTTTTTGTTTGAAAACATTTAAGCGGCATCTGAAATTACCCGAAGCTGTATATGAAATATCTATTTCTCCTTTTTCTTCCAGGATATTTTTTTGGTTTTTGCTTAAAACAGAATCCACCAATAATTCTGTATCATCAGGTGAAAGGATCTTATCTCCTAAATGTACGAGCCGGCTGTTTATTCTGCAAACAGGGGGAAGTCCAACAGAAATATGCAGGTCCGATGCATGAAGTTTTGAAGCTTCGGCGAGTAACATGTCAGCATTTAGGTTGGCAAAGTTGAAATCTATTATAGCATTCATATTATTTTTCCTTTCTTTATAACTTTTTGTAAAAATATTATAGCATTTTATAGAATATTTTGGTATAATATGTACATAGTATAATTTGTTTATATTTACCCCATAATTAGCGGCTATTAACCTAATGTGCGTCAAAAATTTGTAAATTAATATTATAGGAAATTTGTCTAAAAATATGATTTGTTGTTATAAAATATATATAAATGTATTACTACATTTATATATATTATAAATTTTTATAAAAAAATTATAAATACTAGGAGGTCGTTTCTAATGCTTAAATTGTTTTTGAAAAACACTAGAGGCTTTACCCTTGTGGAATTGATGGTTGTCGTCGTTATCCTTGGTGTTCTGACTTCAATTGCAATCCCTGTATACAATAATACCCAGGAAAATGCAAAAGAGAAAGCTTGCTGGGCCAATCAGAGAATGATGGAAGGAGCGTACCAGCAATATCTTGCAAATGAAGGTAATGCTGTTACAGATGATGTTAAGGGAGAAGAAATATTCACCAATTATTTAAACGGATATTTAAGAGCAATGCCCACATGTCCAGGAAGTAAAGAAAAAGGCGTTGGTCAATATACATTAACACCTGACGGAAAAGTAACATGTTCATCACATAGTTATTATGGAGATAATAATAAAACTACTACAACTACAGGTAGGGGTACCTGATTATAATTTTTTTATTACATAATAAACCATGATGACAAGCAGGGAAGTTTCCCTGCTTGTTTACAAAATATATTACAGTAACGTGGATTAGATGATTTCTTCAAAATTAAATTGGGGGTCTTACATGAGAAACCAAAAAGGCTTTACTTTGGTTGAGTTGTTGGTAATTGTTCTTATTCTCGGACTTCTGACAGCTATCGGAATACCTGCCTATACCGGAGTTAGCGAATACGCGGAGCAAAAAATAGTTGAGACTAACCTTAAGATGATCGATGATGCTATAGAATTATATTATCAAACAGGTAATACTGAGACATTAAGAAGTATCAGTGATCTTGTTCCAAAATATTTAAAGGATGAAATCAAAGGTCCCAAATCAGCTACTTATTCAATTAAAGATGGGAAGGCTACAGTCAGCAGTAACGGAGAAACAATCGGAGGTGAAGTTTTTGAAGACAAGACTATTGACGAACTTCCCTGGTAAACAGCAAAACTAATATGGCAAGAAATTTACTAAGGGGGCATTTATAATGTATCGATTTTTTCTGAGGTACAATAAAGGCTTTACTGCCGTAGAGCTTTTGGTTGTTTTGATAATTCTCGGGTTATTGACAGCAATTGGCGTACCTTCATATAAAGGGGCCACAGAATATGCTGAGCAAAAAATGGTTGAGAGTAACCTCAGAACGATAGATGCCGCTATAAAGATGTATTATGAGGATGGTAAGGGTAAAACTAAACCTTTAGCCGGAGATAATTTGTTTGACCTTTTGGTTCCTGATTACTTAGAGGCTCCGATTAGCGGACCTGGCACAGCATATTATCGTATTTCAGATCTTGTAATGAATGATCAGGAATTCCCACAAGCCCAGGTAGTCAGCACAGATGAAGTTGGAGGCTATGTATTGGGTATGATGTCCTTTTATACTCTGGATAATCTTCCTTGGAATAATGATTGAGAGGATACCATAATTCAGTTAGCCTTTAAGAATAGAACAATGTACCGGTCATAGGTTAAATATACAGACTTTCAAAGCAGACAGGACATATCCTGTTTTTTTTATTTAACAGATTAATTCAAACTTATTTTTCATAAAACCATTTGACATTTATTAAAAATACTGATTGAATAAAAAGCGGGCATATAAAATAAAATACTAACACCTGCCATGTTATGAGAATTGTTACTCTAAACTATAAAGCAGGCAGTGTAGCAGTTTAAAAACACACTGGAGGAAAAGATGTCAAAGTATCTGGTAATCGTGGAATCACCGGCAAAAGCAAAAACCATAAGAAAATATTTAGGGGCAGATTATAAAATTGCTGCTTCTATGGGACATATAAGGGATTTGCCTCAAAGCCATTTGGGGGTGGATATCAAAAATGATTTTAATCCCATGTACATCATTATGGCTGGGAAGAGCGCCCTCATAAAAAGTCTAAAAGAAGACGCAGAAAACGCAGATAAAGTATTTCTGGCAACTGACCCTGATCGTGAAGGTGAGGCCATATCCTGGCATCTTTCTCACATATTGAAAATAGATCCGCAGACAGATTGCAGGATTACCTTTAATGAAATTACAAAAAACGCTGTTTTAAACGCCGTAAAACAGCCAAGACCAATTAATATGAACCTGGTTGACGCACAGCAGGCCAGGCGCATTTTAGACCGTATTGTAGGCTACGAAATCAGCCCTGTTCTCTGGAAGAAAGTACGCAAAGGCTTAAGCGCGGGGAGAGTACAGTCTGTAGCAACTCGTATTATATGCGACAGGGAAGCTGAAATAGAGAATTTTATTCCAAAAGAATACTGGTCTATTGATACCAGGTTTAAAAAAGAAGACGGATTAATGTTTTCAGCCCGTTTTTACGGGGAAAACGGCAAAAAGCTGGAAATAAGCAATAAGGAAGAATCTGATAAGATTATTTCTTTTTTAAATAACTCTGAGTTTGTAGTAACCAAAGTAAAAAAGAGCGATAAAAAAAGAAATCCTGCACCGCCGTTTATAACAAGTACGCTCCAGCAGGAGGCTTCGCGCAAGCTGGGATTCAGTGCTCAAAAAACAATGATGGTGGCACAACAGCTTTATGAGGGTGTGGAAATAGGCAATGAAGGCGCCGTAGGTTTAATTACATACATGAGGACTGACTCGGTACGTATTTCAGTTGACGCTTTAAATGAAGCAAGAAAATATATTTTGGAGTATTTTGGCGAGGATTATCTTCCGTCAAAGCCCAGGGTTTTTAAGACCAAATCATCGATTCAGGATGCGCATGAAGCCATACGTCCTACCTACATTGAAAGAAACCCGGAAAGCCTTAAAGATTCACTTTCTTCTGACCAATATAAATTGTATAAGCTTATTTGGGACAGATTTCTGGCCAGTCAGATGGAAGCTGCCGTATTTGACACGATTTCTGTTGAAATAGAAGGCAAGCCTAAAGCCCTGGAAAACAAGACTGTTCTCAATTTAAGAGCCAGCGGGTCAAAATTGGTATTTAAAGGTTTTATGGCATTGTATGTAGAAGGCACAGATACAGAGGAAGAAGAGACAACCCAGCTGTTGCCGTCCATTGAAGAGAACGAGTCTCTTTCATTGGTGAATGTTGAACCCAGTCGACACTTTACAGAGCCTCCGGCAAGATATACTGAGGCAACCTTGGTTAAAGCCCTGGAAGAAAAAGGTATAGGACGTCCCAGTACTTATGCGCCCACAATAAGCACCATAATAAACAGGGGATATGTGGAAAGAAACAAGAAGCAACTGGTTCCCACCGATTTGGGCAAAATTGTGAACCAACTCATGGTGGCCAATTTCCCCGATATTGTAAATGTAAACTTTACTGCTGAGATGGAGGACAAGTTGGATAAGGTCGAAGAAGGCTTGATACAGTGGAAAGTTGTATTGAGAGAATTCTATGAGCCTTTCAAGGAGACTGTCAAAAGGGCTGAAACAATCGAAAAAGTTGAGATGCCTGTTGAACAATCAGATGAAATATGCGATATATGCGGAAGAAAGATGGTAGTTAAGATGGGGAGATTCGGCAAATTTCTCGCCTGCCCAGGCTTCCCTGAATGTAAAAATACCAAACCGTTTTTAGAGGAAGCCGGAGTCAAGTGTCCCAAGTGCGGTGGTAAAGTTATTTACAGAAAAACAAAGCGGGGCAAAAAATATTTGGGCTGTGAAAATTATCCCAAATGTGATTTCATGACATGGGATATGCCATCGGATAAAGTTTGTCCTAAATGTTCAAACTTTGTCACCCAAAAAACGAAAGCTAATATTATAACATATAAGTGTTCAAATCCGGAGTGCGACTATGTTGAAGAAGTGAAAAAGGAAAGTAAGAGTAAATCATCTTCGAAAGCTACGTCTTAAGAACCTTATGTTAGTCTGATGAAATTTTGCCATTCTGAGAGAAATAATAATGTCACCCTGAGCGTCAGCGAAGGGTGTTTTTGTTAACAAAAAGATTCACACCCGCCTCGCTGCGTTCAGAATAACATAAAGAAAGGTCTGCGTCTGGCTAAATGTTCTTCGGCTATTTATTGCCTTTCATAATCGGTGAAAAACTCAACCGTTCTGTCATAAGACTCATATGCCTTTTTAATAAGTTCTTCCGGGTAATTACTGTTGTCATAATAATTTTTTGTTGGTATAGGCAGTATCCTATGGATTATATTATTTGTTCCCACTCCTTCACGGCTAAGCCATGTGGGAATATGTTTGACTTTATTTATTACTGTTTTCTGGGTCATGGGATCTTTTAAAAATTCAATGGTAACAAGTATGCTGTCTTCCCGCAGCCATTTTTTGTCTTTTGGGTCATCAAACCATTCATGCCATTGATTGGTCAGAAAATTACCCATGGAATATATAATATATTTTGTCTCACCGTTAACTGTCCGTATTTCTGTCGGCTGAACGACATGAGGATGGGAGCCTAAAATGACATCGGCGCCCCATTCAAACAAATCGTTGGAAAGACTTATTTGCTGCTCACTTGGTTTTCTCCAGTACTCATTGCCCCAATGCATCATAACTACAGTGACATCGGCTTTCTCTTCAAGTTCTTTTATTTCCTTTTCCATACGTTTTCTGTCGAAGAAAGCCAGATGTCTTGCGATCTCTTCAGAAGTAAGCAATGCTTCATTGCCATTACTGCCGTATGTATAAGCCATAAAACCAAATTTTATTCCGTTTATGTCCTTGATTATATATCTTGGTTCTTCTCCGTCATAAGAACCTATAACTTCAAGGCCTCTTTTTCTGATGTTTTCACGGGTTTCCAGCATACCTTTTACTCTTCTGTCCAGTTGATGATTGTTGGCATTGTTCACCAAATCAAACCCAGCGTATTTGAATGCGTCAAACAATTCGGGGGGACAATTGAAAGACGGAAAACCCGCATAATCATTTCTGTTATTGGTAGCGGCCCCTTCATAACTGACAATGCTGTAATCTGCGCTTTCTATGAAAGGTTTTATCTCTTCAAACATATGTGTGAAATCGTACCTGTCTTCACCTTCAATTTTGGCTGCTTTCTGCAGTGCGGTATGTATAACGCAATCGCCCGCTGAAACCAGAGTTGCCGTTATGGGCGCAGGTGCCGGCTCCGGGGTAGGGGTAGGCACAGGGGTAGAATCAGGTGTTGTCTCCGGGGTAGAAGCAGGGCTTTCCGAGACTACCGGATTGGGTGTTATACCGGCATGATCGTTTTGGTTTGTTTTGCTTTGATTAATCAAATACCCTATAGTCAGCAGAAAAACAGCACATACTATTATTGCCAGAGCAGCGTATTTAGCTTTTGTACCTTTCAAAAACATACACCTCAACAAGTTTTTTAATTATTTTATCATCTTTCGAAGAAAAATAATATCTAATTCGTAATTAAGTATTGATTAAAGATGTGCTGACGGGATATTTTATTAATAAGCGGAGTTTACTTTGGAAGCAAACCTGTATTAAAAATTACGGATAATTTGTTAACAGAAACCTGTTAAATCTTGTCGTATAAAACTGTAAAATAAATATGCAAACTGAGTCAAATTAAGGAGATAAAATGAAAGATTATATAAATGTAATCGGGGCAGGGCTGGCCGGTTCCGAAGCGGCATGGCAAATTGCCAACAGAGGAATTAAAGTGCGGTTGTATGAGATGAAGCCCCATAAAAAAACACCCGCACATCATAGTGATACCTTTGCCGAACTGGTATGCAGCAATTCTCTAAAATCAGATACGCTTGAGAATGCTTCAGGTCTTCTGAAAGAAGAACTAAGAAAACTTGGTTCGCTGATCATGGAATGTGCTGATAAAAACCGCGTACCTGCCGGCGGAGCTTTAGCAGTAGACAGGCATGGTTTTTCTCAGGATGTTACAAATAGAATACTAAATCATCCTAATATAGAGGTATATCATGAAGAAATAACATCCTTATGTAATGATGTTATTACTGTTGTTGCCACAGGTCCTCTTACGTCAGATGCTTTGGCTCAACATATATCGGAAATCATCGGTGCTGACAGCCTGTACTTTTTTGATGCCGCGGCACCGATTGTACGCCTTGAGAGTATTAATATGGATATTGCCTTTAAGGCATCCAGATACAACAAGGGAGATGCGGATTACATCAACTGCCCTATGGACCGTGAACAGTATCTGGCCTTTTATGAAGCCTTAATTAATGCAGAAACAGTCCCGCTAAAAGAATTTGAAAATATTAAGGTATTTGAGGGTTGTATGCCGATAGAAATAATGGCAAAGAGAGGAGTAGACACAATCAGATTCGGTCCTTTAAAACCTGTGGGACTTAATGACCCCAGGACCGGAAAAGAGTATTATGCTGTAGTACAATTAAGGCAAGATAATCAGGCTGCCACATTATACAATGTGGTTGGTTTTCAGACCAATCTGAAATGGGGTGAGCAAAAACGTGTTTTTTCCATGATTCCGGGCCTGGAAAACGCCGAGTTTGAACGCTATGGAGTCATGCACAGAAATACTTTCTTAAATTCACCCGTATTACTGGACAGTGTATATAGACTTAAAAAACAGCCTATGCTTTTCTTCGCAGGTCAAATGACCGGAGTGGAAGGGTACATTGAATCGACATCCTCAGGCCTGGTTGCCGGCATAAACGCGGCAAGACAGTTTAAACAGCAGGGAGATTTGGTTTTCCCCGGAAATACTGCCGTTGGCGCTTTGGCCAGATACATTTCAAATCCGTCGATTGATAAATTTCAACCTATGAGTATTAATTTCGGGATAATTGATCCTCTGAATGAAAAAATCAGGAATAAGAAGGAACGTTACGGCAAGATTTCAAAAAGAGCTCTGGAAGAAATCGAGAATATCAAAAAAATCTTATTCTGATGTTTTATTCTTTGTTTATGTGATTAAACCAACCCCAAAAAAACAATACTAATTGTATGCGCTAATTTCTACCTTATTATATTTGAGAGGTCAGATGAGATGCCATACAATAAAGGCTTTGGGAACAGGTTAGTTAAATGTTTTGTTATACTGGTTCTAATTTCTTCCTTCACAGCATGTAACAAGGCAAAACAGTATAAAGATGAAGATATCCACAGGATACCTGTAATCGTTAAGCCTGTTCAAAGAGGAAGCCTTGAAAATGTCACCGAATATACCGGAATAGTTAAACCTAAAAAAATGGTTTATGTAGCATCTCCTATATCAGGCCAGGTCGAGAGAGTTAACTATGAGATCGGTGACAGAGTAAAAAAGGGAGATATACTATTTAGCATAGACAGCCGCGAAATTGAATCAAATATTAAATTACTGGAAGAGCAGCTAAAGATAGCCGAAGTAAATGTCTTACTTGCCGAATCTAAAGTGGCTTCGGCAATGAAAAGCGGTTATGAAAGCCGGAAACTGCAGTTGGAATCGGCTCTGACAAGTGCTGAACATAATTTTGAGGCGGCAAAAAAAGCTTTTGATACTGCAACTGTTTTATATGAAAAGAAAATCATAAACAGTCTCAAATACTATGAGATTAAAAATCAGTTTGAACAGGCAAAAAACGCGTTAAAAACGGCTGATTCCTCCTATCAGTTATACATCGACCAATTATCCCAGGAAGAAATAAATTTGTCCAACCAGCAGCTCAAACAGGCTCAGGCGTCTTATAACGCTATTAAAGTTCAAATTGAAACGGCCAGACAGCAATTGGAACATACCGATATTAGATCGCCGATTGACGGAGTAGTCACTTCAAAAGATATTTTTGAAGGCGCTCTTATTTCCAATGCCATGACACCTTTTATTATCAGCGACACTGATACTTTACAGGTAGCTGTCTCAGTTACTGAACAGGTGGTAAATAAATTACAGGAAGGCAGTAAATTAAAAATTATAATACCTGCCGTCGGGAATAGTACATTTACCGGAAGAATTATTTCAGTCGACCCCGTTATTGACGCTAAAACATTTTCCTACAATGTCTTAATAGATATACCCAACAAAAATAATTCAGTAAAGCCCGGAATGACTGCAAAGGTCAAAATAATGGCGGAAAAAAAAGAAGATATAATAGTAGTACCAGTAATTTCAATTCTTTCTGAAGACAGCGGAAAGTATGTGTTTACAATAGAGAATAACAGAGCTGTCAAGAGATTTGTTGACACCGGTATTACCAATAATGACATGGTTGAAATAACAAAAGGTCTCGAAACAGATCAGCTTCTGGTCGTGAAAGGTCAGCAGTTTCTTAAGCATAACGATCCTGTAATTGTGTTACAGGAGGGTATAAAATGAGTTTACCCGGTGTTGCCATACGTCGTCCCATTGCCGTTATCATGATAATTCTGTCCATAAGTCTTATTGGCGCTGTTTCGCTATCCAAGCTGAAAATTGATTTGCTCCCGGATTTAAACGTTCCGGTGGCAGTTGTTACTGCAAGATTAGAAGGTGCAGGCCCAAAGGAAATAGAGAGGCTTATAACAAAACCTTTTGAAGAAGCATTGACTACAGTATCGGAGTTAAAGTCCATCGAAACCGTTTCCAGCCATGAGTATTGCTTATGTATACTCTATTTTAATGATAATACCGATATGAACTTTGCGGCCTTGGAAATGCGTGAAAAGGTTGATATGGCCAAGGCTTATTTGCCCCAGGATGTAAAAGACATCATGGTTATGCGCATCGATCCCAATAACTTCCAATCTACTTTTGAATTAGGCATAACCTCTGAAACAATGGAAATAGAGAATTTGACGCGGATTGTCGAGGACCAGATAATAAACAGGCTGGAAAGGATCAGCGGGGTAGCATCGGCCAAACTTTCAGGAGGAATAGTTTCAGAGGTCCGAATAGAACTTATTCCTGAACGGCTCAATCTATACGGGTTAAATGAAAATACGGTTTCTCAGTATATTATGACTGAAAATCTTAATATACCCGCAGGGAGTATTGATACCGCAGGAATGACCATTTATCTTAAAACACCGGGTCAGTTTAAGAGTATCGAGGAGCTGAAAAATCTCAGTATTCCTATTAAATCGGGTACAATAATATTTTTGAAAGATATAGCCAACGTTGACATTACTCAGAAAGAAAAGACAAGCGAAAGCTATATAAACGGAGTCCCGGCTTTAAATATTTCTGTGCAGAAGCAAAGTAATGCAAATACTGTTTTAGTTTGCAGAGAAATCCAAAACGAAGTTGAAAATTTAAGCAAGACCTATGGCGAGATGGATTTCAAAATTATTTATGACAGCTCCACATATATTGACCAGGCAATAAATACCGTGACCGAATCAGCAATTCAGGGGGGGATTCTTGCGGTATTCGTGCTTTATTTGTTCTTGAGAAATATGAGGGCAACTATGATAATAGCTGTTTCCATGCCGGTTTCAATAGTTACATCATTTGTATTGATGTATTTTTCAGGAATTAGCCTTAATCTTATTTCTCTTGCCGGTTTTGCCCTGGGAGTCGGTATGATGGTAGACAGTTCCATAGTGGTTCTGGAAAATATCTACAGGTACCGTTATGAGGGTATGGAAATTGCACATGCTGCTGAATCGGGAACAAAAGAAGTTATGCTTTCTATTACCGCATCCACATTAACTACTGTTATAGTTTTTGTACCTATTATTTTTGTTGAAGGAATGACAGGTAAAGTGTTCAAGGAAATGGGTATTATAATTACCTTTTCACTTATGGCGTCATTACTTGTGGCAATAACATTTCTTCCTATGATGGCATCAAAGATTTTAAGTTTAAATTATGACAGAAAGAATACAAAGAGTAAGAAACGAGTACTAAAGGCTTTTCTTAAAAATCTTTTCGATATCTGGGACTCTGCTTACAATTCTCTGGCAAGAGGCTATGAAAAATTATTAAAAGCATCCCTCAACAGACATAAAACTATTATCTGTATTGCTGTAATTCTTTTTATATTATCATTAATCACATTGCCCATCATAGGGTTTGAATACTTTCCTTCCATGGATGAAGGAATAGTTTTGGTTGAAGTTGTTCTGCCAAAGGGGAGTACTCTTTCCGAAACTAATGAAATGGCTTTTGAGGTGCAGAACCGTATCAGGGAAATACCCGAAGTTCGAAGCATAAGTATGACAATAGGTAATACAGGTTACGTACTGGACAGATCAACTACCGAAAAGGCCACTATATCGGTTGATATCGGCAGTGTAGAAAAACGCGAAAAAACAATTAAACAAATATCAGAAGAGATAAGAAATAAGCTTAAAGATATTGCCGGTGCCAAAATAAAAGTCAATGCAGAAAGCCGTGTAATGGGTTTTTCCATAGGATACAGCGCTGTTGATATAAGAGTTTCAGGGGAGGATTATGATACCTTGAAAAAAATTTCTTCAGATTTAATGGCAATATTAAAAAATATTAAAGGTATCGATACTCCTGAGAGTTCTGTAAATGAAGAAATTGAAGAAGCTGTAATAAAAATTGACAGAGATAAAGCACTTTTATACGGCCTTACCCCTGCACAGGTCGGCCAGGCTGTTCAAATAGGGGTAAACGGAATTATAGCAACAAGGTATGAATACAGAGGCTCCGATATAGACGTTGTGGTATGTACTCTTGGCAATAAACCCAGGAACCTCAAAGATATAGATAATATCTCAATTCAAAGTCCCGGAGGAATAAGCATTCCATTAATGGAGATAGCTCAGATCGAGCTGGAAAGGTCAATTCCGAGTATTATCAGGAATGACCAAAAAAAAACTGTCTCAATAACAGCAAATTTAAAGGGCAGGCCTATTAATAAAGTAACCGCTGATATTGACAAAGCCTTCTCAGAATATAATTTCCCTTCAGGGTACTCCTATTCATTTGCCGGACAGCAAAAAGATTTCATAGATTCTTTTGATGCTCTTTTAGATGCGCTGATATTGTCGATTATAATCGTATATATGCTTCTGGCGGCTCAATTCGAATCATTCCTGCATCCTTTCACTATACTTTTGACAGTTCCTCTGGCGCTTACCGGAGGCTTGCTGGCTTTGATGATAACAGGCAATACATTAAGCGTACCGGCATTTATAGGTATTATTATCCTGGTGGGCATAGTGGTGGATAACGCTATTGTTCTTATTGACAGTATAAACCAATTGCGAAAAGCGGGGATGAGGTCTGAAGATGCTATTATCAAATCAGGCTCTCTCAGATTGCGGCCTATTCTTATGACAACTCTTACCACGATACTCGGTATGCTTCCGATGGCAATTTCCGAAAAGGAAGGAAGTGAAATTCAGATACCGTTGGCTGTTGTAATAATTGGCGGCCTGACTGTTTCAACACTGATTACGTTGATTGTAATACCGTCATTTTATACGGTCTTCGACAATGTGTCGAATAGAATAAGAAGGAGGCGATCCCTTATGCATTTGCAATGAAACGACATTATTGCGCTGTCCAACAATGTCATCCCGAACGGAACGAAGTCTGCCAACCTTCTTCCTGAATGAAATAAAGTACCAATCGTCATTCTGATTAAACACATCACCCCGATCGTCATCCTGAAAGTAACAAAGTGTAGTGAAGGATCTTATACAACTATGCAAGATTCTTCGCTGATACTCAGTATGACATTATAGCTAAGACTTGGAATTATATCACAATAGATTTCGTGAATTATGTCGAATGGCATAAATGAAGCAAGAATATAATATATATTTGACACATCCGGCTACAACAAGTAGAATAATTCAGTACATCATATAGAAACAGCAGGTGATATGGTGAAAAAAGTAAGGAATGAAATTAGAAACGTAGCAATAATAGCACATGTTGACCATGGAAAAACAACTTTGGTCGACGCCATGTTAAGAGAAAGCGGAATTTTCAGAAGCAATGAGAAGGTTGTAGAAAGGGTCCTGGATTCCAATGACCTTGAACGAGAAAAAGGCATTACCATAATGTCCAAGAATACGGCAATAATTCATAAGGGTACCAGAATTAATATAGTAGATACTCCAGGCCATGCAGATTTCGGCGGCGAGGTAGAAAGAATACTTAAAATGGTTGACGGTGTTCTTCTTCTTGTAGACGCATATGAAGGAGCAATGCCGCAAACCCGTTTTGTTCTGAGAAAAGCTCTTTCATTACATCTTAAGCCTATAGTTGTTATCAACAAGATAGACAGAAAAGATGCAAGACCGGCTGAAGTAATTGATGAAATACTGGATCTGTTTATTGAACTGGGCGCTGATGAAGATTTGCTTGATTTCCCCGTTATATATACATCTGCCAAAAATCATATTGCCAAATATAATCTGGAAGATGAATCTGATAACCTGGAACCATTGTTTGAAACAATTAAAAAACATATCCCCGCGCCCGTAGGCGACAGCGAAGCTCCACTGCAGCTCCTGGTTTCAAGTATTGATTATGATGAATATATAGGCCGTATTGCAATTGGGCGCGTTGAAAGAGGAACAATCAGAAAAGATCAGCAGGCGGTAATCTGCAAAAAGAATGGCAGTCTTGAGCAGGTAAAAATCTCTTCACTGCAGAGTTTTAAAGGGTTAAAAAGAGCAGATATAGATTCGGCTACTATCGGGGAAATTGTTGCAGTTTCAGGAATACCTGATATCACAATAGGTGAAACCATATGCGATAAAGATCATCCGGAACCAATACCTTTTGTGGATATAGATGAGCCGACGATATCAATGTACTTTCTGGTAAATAACAGTCCCTTTGCCGGCAGAGAAGGCACCTATGTAACATCCCGCCATCTTCGCAACAGACTGTTTCACGAGGTTGAAACAAATGTCAGCATGAGAGTTGAGGAAACAGACTCACCGGACGCTTTTAAAGTATCAGGCCGTGGTGAACTCCATTTGTCGATTCTAATTGAAACAATGAGAAGAGAAGGCTATGAATTTCAGGTATCAAAACCGGAGGTTATTACAATCGAAAAAGACGGAGTAATATATGAACCAATTGAGGATCTGGTAATAGATGTTCCTGAGGAATATCTAGGAAATGTTATGGAGAAACTTGGCCAGAGAAAGGCCGAACTGGTTAATATGCACAATCCGTCCCAGGGCTATGTTCGTCTGGATTACAAAATACCTGCAAGAAGTCTTATTGGATACCGTTCGGAGTTTTTGACTGACACTCGGGGAAATGGTATAATGAATCATGTTTTCCATGGTTATGAGCCTTTTAAGGGGGAAATAAAGAGACGTAATCGAGGTGCATTGGTCGCATGGGAAACAGGTGAATCGGTTACTTACGGCTTGTATAACGCTCAGGACAGGGGAAGCCTGTTTATAGGGCCGGGTGTTCAGGTTTATGAGGGTATGATTGTAGGCATATGTTCACGAAATGAAGATATAGTTATTAATGTTTGCAAGAAAAAACACGTTACAAATATGCGTGCTGCGGGTTCAGATGAAGCTTTGAAACTGGTTCCGCCTATTAATATGAGCCTTGAACAATGCCTGGAATTTATTGAAGATGACGAACTGGTGGAGATAACCCCCACATCCATTCGTCTGAGAAAAAAGATTCTGAATACTGAACAGAGAGCTAAGGTGAGGAATAATGCAAAAAAGTAACACCTTAATAAAAAGCGGAAATAACGACAATTTAAAAACCGTTAAATCAAAAAAGAAGAAAAGGACAAAAAAGAAACGTTATCTATTTTTGAAGTTTCTGATTCTGGTACTGGTTTGTGTCATTGTCTTTATGACGTGCGCTCTTTATGGGTATCGTTTTATCATGGAGGGTACGGCTCAGGCTGCAGTTCCGTTAACCGAGGAAACAGGCATAGTATTTAAGATACCCTCTGGTGCGAGGACTGTAAATATTGCCGAAGAGCTAAAAAATCAGGGATTTATAAAAGATACCAGAGTATATCGGATAATCTCTAAAATCCTTGGATTCGACAATGCTTATAAAGCAGGGAGGTACATCATTTCCAAGGATATGAATTACTATGCCCTGATGGTAAGGCTTACAGGCGAACCTCTTAAGAACCCGACCCAGGATGTTATGATCCCGGAGGGTAAAACACTGATTGAAACAGCCAAAATCTTAGCGGCTCAAGGATATATTGATGAAGGAAAATTTTTAAAAATCGCCGAGCAGGAAAACAGTGTATTTGATTTTCTGAAAGGCATTAAAGCTACTTCTGTAAGAAAATATCCCCTTGAGGGCTATTTATACCCTGATACCTACAAAATGGATGAAGGATGGACTGAAGAAGATCTTATTGAACGTATGCTAAACGAATTTGACAGGGTATTTACTGATGAATACAGAAAGAGAGCCGAAGAACTGGGTATGACAATAGATGAAGTTATTACCCTGGCATCGTTGATTGAGATGGAGGCAAAATATCCTGCAGATTTTAAGAAAATTTCGAGCGTGTTCCATAACCGCTTGAAAAGCAAAGATATGAGACTGCTGCAGTCAGACGCAACCGTGCAATACGCAAGAATATATGAAGGACTTGGAAGGACAAGCGCAGTATTATACAAGGATCTGGAAATAGATCATCCCTATAATACCTACATTCATGAAGGATTACCGCCGGGACCCATATGTTCACCAAGAATTGACGCCATTGAAGCCGCCCTGTACCCGGATAAGACCAACTATTATTATTTCTTTGCAACACCTGACGGTACAAATATTTATAATGAGACACTTGAAGGACATAACAGGGATAAGCAAAAATATGGTGTAAGCGGATATAATTAATGCTATAAGGCGGCTTTATAAGCCGCCTTAGTGTCATAAGACAACATAAAGGGATAAGATAAAAGAATTTGTTATGGAAGACAGAGTTAATTATTCTGAAATCGTTGAATTCCTGCGCTCGACAATACGGCGTGAAACAGGCTTTTTAAAGGAAATAGAGGAATATGCCGGTTTACATCACATACCCATTATCCAGCCCGAATCAGCAGCGCTATTGAAACTTCTTATAAAGTTGCATAAACCTGAAAAAGTACTTGAGGCAGGCACTGCTATAGGCTATTCGGCCTGTATCATGGCAGCCGCTATGGATAAAACGGGATTAATCGATACCATTGAGATCGATGAAGAACTGGCTGATATTGCAAGAAAAAATATAAAAACAATGGGCTATGATAACCGTATAAGGGTGATTATTGGAGATGCCCTCGAGGTGTTTGAATGCCTCAATTCATCCTATGACATGATCTTTCTTGATGCCGCCAAGGGACAATATATTGAGTATTTAAACCATGCTTTGCGGCTATTGAGGCCGGGCGGCTTGCTGGTATCCGATAATGTTTTATATAAAGGACTTGTTGCTCAAAAAGATAAAATACAGCATAAGCACCGAACCATCGCCACCAGGCTTAAAGAATATCTGAAGCTGATTTGCAGCGATGAAAGACTGGAAACATCCATTGTTCCAATCGGGGACGGAATTGCAATAAGCCTTAAGGAAAGGTGATGAATATGAAGAAAGTCGAGCTATTGGCTCCGGCAGGCGATCTGGAAAAACTTAAAATGGCTATATTATATGGAGCTGACGCAGTATATTTAGCCGGAGAAGGGTTTGGACTACGTACAGCCTCTGCCAATTTTAATTTTAAAGAAATGAAAGAGGGGATTGATTTTGTTCATGCAAAAGGGAAGAAAGCATACCTTACGATGAATATAATCCCTCATAATGATGATATAGTAAATGCACCCGGATTCATTGAAAAGGCAGTATCAGCAGGTATTGATGCTGTTATTGTTTCTGATCCCGGCATGTTCGCTGTCATAAAGAAGACAGTACCGGATATTGATATCCATATCAGTACACAAGCAAATATAACAAACATTGAAACTGTTAAGTTCTGGCATTCGCTGGGCGCTTCAAGGGTCGTTCTGGCACGGGAGCTTTCCTTAAATGAGATAAAAGAAATACGTGCCAATATTCCTGAGGATATGGAACTGGAAGTGTTTGTTCATGGTGCAATGTGTATTTCATACTCCGGAAGGTGTCTGTTAAGTAATTATATGACCGGAAGGGATTCCAACAAAGGAGATTGCGCTCAGCCCTGCAGGTGGAAATACCAACTGATGGAAGAAAAGCGCCCGGGAGAATATTTTCCGATTCAGGAGGATGAAAGAGGTACCTTTATATTTAATTCCAAGGACCTTTGTATGATAAGGCATATCCCGGAACTGGTTTCCAGTGGTGTTTCCAGCTTAAAAATCGAGGGCCGGGTGAAAAGCGCTTTTTATGTGGCGACAGTAGTAAAAGCATACAAGGATGCCATCGATGCTTTCTACAATAATCAGCCCTTTGATGAAAAATGGTTTGAAGAGATTGGTACGGTAAGTAATCGTGATTTTACAACCGGATTTTTCTTTGGCAAACCCGGACCCAACGATCATAATTACAGCACCAGTTCATATATCAGAAATTATGATTTTGTCGGTATCGTCAAAGGCTATGACAGTGAAAAGGAAATGGTAATAATCGAACAGAGAAACAGATTTAAGGTAGGGGATAAAGTCGAGGTAATGCCCCCCGATGGCCCTGTTACCAAATTTGTAGTAAATGAAATGTATGATGAAACGGGAAATAATATAACAGTAGCACCTCACCCTCAAATGGAAGTAAGGATACCCATGGAACCTTTGCCGGAGCATGCTGTTTTACGTGTTAAAAAAGAGAGTTTTTAATGTTATAACGGGTAATAATATTAGAAAATTCTAATGTTCTGGTCTGGAAACCTGTGGTATTATAATATTATAAATAAGCTGGACTGTATTATAGTGTACAGAGCTAAGCAAATAAATATCTTACTGTAAGGAGGTCTTTGACCATGGCATTTTTTGATGAGGTTAAAAGAATTGGCAAAAATCTCACTGAGAAGGGTAAAGACGTAATCGAAATTACAAAACTTAACTCTCAGATTAGCTCAGAGAAAGATAAAATTAAGAATCTTTATGCAAAAATAGGTGAAGAAGTTTACAAAGCTTATGCTGCAGGCGAAGAAACAGCTTATAGCGACATTTGTGCAGAAATTAAAACGATTGAAGATACTATTAACGAACTTAATGCAAAAGTTCTCGAACTTAAGAACGCAGCAAAATGTCCTAACTGCGGCGCTGAAGTGGCCAAAGACACCGCATTCTGTTCCAAATGCGGAACAAAATTAAATTAATAATTTTCAACCTTTAAGGAGCGGCCATCATAGGCCGCTTTTTTGCGGTTGCTGTTATAAGCTAGCTGCTTAAAAATATTTAACATTTAAGTTTACCAATAAATGGGGTAAAAAATGGATAAAAGTCAGCTTAGAAAAGAAATAAGCCAAAAACGCAGAACACTTGATGATGATTTTGTAAAAGCCGCGTCCGAAACTATAGTAGGTACTTTAAAAAATCTTTCTGAATTAAGGTCAGCTAATATAGTTATGTCATATATGCCCCACGGAAAAGAAGTTGATATTAATCCCCTAAACGGCTGGATTCTTGATCAGGGCAAGATATTATGCCTTCCAAGAGTTATCAGTCCGACCGAAATGGAAGCAAGGATCGTAACTAGTCTAAAACATGGCTTATCCAATGGTTCTTTTGGAATTATGGAACCAACTGCCGACAACCAATTGATAGAAAATTCCAAAATCGATATAGTATTGGTTCCTGGGCTTGCGTTTGATAAAACCGGGAACCGCATGGGACATGGTGCGGGATACTATGACAGATTCCTGTCAAACTGCCCGAAAAGAACATTGTTCGTGGGCGTGGCATACTGGTTTCAGGTCTTTGATTCAATTCCATCTGATCTATATGATGTCAGAGTGCATAAAATAGTAACGGAAAAACATACCATAGATTTAAATGGATTATGATTATATTTTCTCTCGAAAATTAAGCACGATATGATAAAATAAGAATATAAAAGAAAAAATGTTCTTTTTACGAGGTATATTTTGAAAGATTTTGTTCATCTTCATCTTCATACCGAATATAGTTTACTTGACGGAGCATGCCGTATCAAAGATGTAGCCAGAAAGGCAAAAGAACTCGGCATGCATAGTCTTGCCATTACCGATCACGGGTCAATGTATGGAGTGATTGATTTTTATAAAGCCTGCAAAAAAGAAGGTATCAAGCCAATTCTGGGCTGTGAGGTATATACCGCTGCCCGCACATATTTAGATAAAGATCCGAGACATGATTCGGATCAGGGACACCTTATACTTCTCGCAAAGAATAACACCGGCTACAAAAATCTTATGAAACTGGTTTCGATAGCTTATATCAAAGGCTTTTACTATAAACCAAGAATTGATTATCAGCTTCTGGAGGAATATCATGAAGGCTTAATATGCTTAAGTGCATGTATAGGAGGAGATATACCCCAGAAGATTTTGAATGGTGATTATAACGGAGCCCGTGACCTTGCCCTAAGAATTAACGGAATAATGGGGAACGGGAACTTTTATCTTGAGCTTCAATATAATAATATCGAAGAACAGATGCAGGTAAACTCTGGATTGGTAAGGATTTCGGAGGAAACCGGGATTCCGCTGATTGCCACCAATGATATCCACTATATCAACAGAGAGGATGCAAAAGCACAGGAGATTTTAATTTGTATACAAACGGGCAAAACCATTAATGATGCTGACAGATTGAAGTTTGAAACAGATGAATTCTATTTGAAGAGTCCCGAAGAGATGTGGGAACATTTCAAAGCGTATCCGGAAGCACTTTTGAATACCGTTCGTGTTGCTGAATCCTGCAATGTTGAAATTGAATTTGGCCGGCTGCATTTGCCCAGATTTGAAGTACCGGAGGGAACATCACCGTTTGATTATTTGCGTTACCAATGTATAAAGGGTTTCAACAAGCGATACGGCAATGATCCGTCTCTTTTTGAGCGCCTGGAATACGAGCTTAAAGTAATCAAACAAATGGGATATGTGGATTATTTCCTGATTGTGTGGGATTTTATAAAATATGCCAGGGATAACGGCATAATGGTAGGACCTGGAAGAGGTTCGGCTGCCGGCAGTATGGTGGCATATTGCCTGGAGATTACAAATGTGGATCCCATCAAGCACAATCTTATCTTTGAGCGGTTTTTAAATGCAGAACGTATATCAATGCCCGATATTGATATCGATTTCTGCTATGAAAGAAGGCAGGAAGTAATTGATTATGTCGTTAGAAAATATGGAGAGGACCATGTTGCACAGATTATAACATTCGGTACTATGGCGGCACGCGCAGCAGTAAGGGATGTGGGGCGAGCTCTTGCAGTGCCTTATAACGAAGTGGACAAGGTTGCCAAACTGATACCAATGA
>Ga0134100_1001265_pt1 | contig 24287 bp, 23 predicted proteins | sample 11_taG_2_FD_94444 | JGI IMG/M metagenome (GOLD analysis project Ga0134100, IMG submission 94444) | Switchgrass degrading microbial communities from high solid loading bioreactors in New Hampshire, USA - 11_42_5_180_A3 metaG | ecosystem: Engineered > Bioreactor > Semi-continuous > Anaerobic >...
GACTTTGGACGTGCTGGCCGTGCTTGACGCTGCGAAAGCACGTGGCTGGAGAGGACGCATCATCGGGCCGAACTGCCCGGGGATCGTGACGAGCGGCGAAACCCTTGTGGGGATCATGCCGGGGCGCATCTTTGTTCCCGGCCCGGTCGGACTCGTGTCGAGAAGCGGGACGCTCACGTACGAGGTGGTGAACCTCCTGACGTCCACGGGGATAGGGCAGTCTACGTGTGTGGGCGTCGGCGGCGACCCGGTCATCGGGACGACCTTCGTCGATTGCCTTGCCGAGTTCGAGCAGGATCCAAGCACCAAGGCAGTGGTCCTCATCGGTGAGATCGGCGGGCAGGACGAGGAAGACGCGGCGGCGTTCATCCGCGATCACATGAGTAAGCCGGTGATCGCCTTCGTGTCGGGGCGCACCGCACCGCCCGGCAAACGCATGGGGCACGCCGGTGCTATAGTCTCGGGCAGCATGGGAACTGCGGAGTCGAAGGTGAGGGCGTTCCGGGCCGTGGGCGTGCCCGTTGCCGACACCATTGCGGAGATAGCTAACCTGACAGGGCGGGCGCTCGGCTTGTAGCTCTAGGTACGGCGCCATAAGTTTTCGTCTGCTTTCTTGACGCCGCTAGGGTTGCGGGTTTTGCCCCCCGGGGAGGGCGTTCCGAGCGGGGTGCCTTGACACGCGGTGCATCACGGGACCGGCCTGCGAGTGGGCGCACGACCGAGGGGGTGGGCTGCCCGGATGGCGCCCACCCCCTCGGTCGCGACGTGGCGGTGGCGTTGCTTTTCTTCATCAGTTCGCCTTCGAGCCAAGCGGGATGAAGAAGAACAGGAATATGATGGGAATGAATACGATGAGGCAGATGAGGATTATCCACATTATGGTATAGAATTCCTGGGTCATCTACGCTACCTCCTTTCGAAGTCGGGCAGGTCGCGCCCCGGTTCGGTTGGGTCCGGTCAGGCTAGCCTGTGGACTCCCGAGCGGCCGGGTCCGCATCTTTCAGGAACTGCGTGAGCATGCTCGCGGCAAACCTTTGGAACTGCGGCGTCTTTGCAAGCTCCAGGAGGAGCGTGATGGAGCCGCCCGGGATGGGAGGCGGTCCGGATCCCTGTAAGCTTGCGCTTTCGGTCAGCGAGGACTTGACAAGCGCGCTGATCTGGGCAAGAGCCCCCGCTGCCTCGTCAGCCAGCTTGAGCGAGGATTGGACCTTGTCCAAAGTGTTGTTCACGGTGCCGTCGGCGATGGCGCTGCGGATGGCTACCTTCGCACGGGCGAGCAGATCCGGGCGCGAAGCCGGCGTGCCGGGCCTTGCCGGGGTCTCGCTTTGTCCGCCGTCGCCTTGCGTGGGTTCGCCGGGTTCGGGTGGTCGGGGGTTAGCGGCGGGGGCGTTCACGGCCTCTGGGACGTTCGTGGCGGCCGGGCTGCTGTGCGCGCGGGAAGCCCGATCTCGCATGTACTCCCTGTTCCCGACGGTGGGTTTTGCAGCGTTCCCGGTGTTTCCGGCCTGCCCCTTCTCAGGCGCAAGGGCCGCGCCCCCCGGGCCGTTTCCTTGCCGGGCGGTTTCGATGGCTTCGAGCCTCAACGACACGTTGTCGTAAGATTCCTCGAGCCTTTTGAGGCCTCGCTCCAACCGTTGCAGTATCAAGGTCTGCTGGGCGACCGCCTCCTGTAACGTCTGTATCTCTCGACGGGAATCCCTGGTATCCTGAACCTCCATGGAAAACCACCCCGCTGCCTATCTATACCCGTAGAGTCTCGTACGGTCGGCACTACATTATATGAGGCTGGCTCACAACTGTGCGAGGCGGCGCAGGTCTCCCACTTCCCCCGTAGGCGCTGGCAGCCTTAGGCCGGCTGTTCCTCTTCACCAAAGCACCCCGATCCGAATACGATCTATCAGCGCAGGGCACCGCCCTGCCATAGTACTCCGGTCCGTGCGGGAAGCACCAGGCCGGGAAGGTGGGACATAACACACATGGCGAACGACATGGAGGAACTTGTAGCTAGAATCCGCAAGGGTCTTCAGGAAAACCAGGGAGGGTCGCTTGCGGGGATCCTCCGTGAAGCGGGGATCTCGCCTGAAAACCAGGAGACGCTCAAAGGCCTTCTGAGCGGGTTTGGTTACTCTACGTCTCAGCTTTTTGACCCTCTTGAATTGACGAAGATCGCTCAGGGGCTACTCGCCGCAATGCCCGAGGAAACCCGACGTCAACTCGTGAGCGTCGTTCTCCAGGCGGTCGCTGACCTGAGCGCGCAAGACGTGCCTGCGGAGGTCAAGGACGCTCTCTCGTCGCGCCCGGTGGACGGTGGCGATCTGGGCGTCCCGCATGCCGAGGGATAAGGAGGGATGAGGTGCTCGCGCCTTGGAGAGGGTCGCCTTCGAGGAGGTGACCACGACGTGCTCCTCAAAAGACTACGAGGAAGGGTTGCGGAGCAGACCAGTCTGGACAGGATCATAGACGTTCTCGACCTTTTGGGCAGCATATTCTTCTTGGTAGCCGCGATCCTCGCGTTCTTCGTTCCGTCGCCAGCCGTCCCGCCCCCACCTGTATCCGGAGACGGCCCGCCGTTCTCGGGCGGCCTGTACACCGACGCCAAGTAGAGGCGCGTGCAGCCCAGGACGACCTGTGGCGGACCTCCTGGGCCGGGCTGGGCGTCTGCCAACGCCTGGATCGGGCGTGCGATGGAGCCGGTGAGATGAGAGCTGGTGTCGTGGCGAGGAGCAAACCCGGGCGGCGCTCCATATGATAGTAGCGAGGCGGGGGTCGTATGGAGCGATCGCGCGCGGGCGGGGACGTCGTTAGGCACGAAGAAGGAAGGACGGTGGGTCCTTCAGGTGCCCCTGCGCATGGAGACGAAGGGAGGTATGACAGGTGACCCAAGAGATCGAGTTCTGGTGGATAATCATACTGCTGTTCGTCCTGCTCATCCCGATGTTCCTGGTCTTCTTCCCGCTCTTCCCTTGGAGCAAGAAGGCCTGATCCCATGAAGGCCTGCACGCGGGGAGGCAGGGCAACGGGAGTATCCGGTGGTCCGTCCGGCGGGTCGGCCCGGCGTGGGCTAGAGCCAGACGGTGCGGAACCTCATGAAAAGTGAGGAAAGGGGGGCTTCTCATGACCCAGGAGCTCGAATTCTGGTGGATAATCATATTGCTCTTCATCCTCCTCATCCCAATGTTCCTCATCTTCTTCCCGTTCTTCCCGTGGAGCAAGAACGCGTGACGCGTCCGGCGGGCGGGTGAAGCCGGGGAACCGGGGAGGAGCAAAAAGGTGGTACAGCAACTCGAACACTGGTGGATCATCATACTCCTGTTCGTTCTGTTGCTGCCGCAGCTCGTGGCGTTCTCCACAACGCTCGCCGCAAGCTATGCCCGGCGAGCATGACCTCGGTACCAACTCACAGCCTCCTCGCACGAAGGGCCTTCGGCCTCCAGGGCCGGGGCCCTTCTGCGCGGAGCCCGGCGCCGCGCGGTTCCATGACTCACCGTCGTCTCTCGTTCGGAATATCATTTAGCGTCATCGAAGTCTGCCATAAAGGAGGATTAGACGCATGCTCCCGAGTTATGTCGTCTACCTCATGGCACTTGCCGCTCTCGTGCGCAGACTGCGCCAGAGCGCACGGGACACAGGGCCCCGGCCCGTCCGCAAGATCGTGTTGTTCAAGCCCGACGTGGACCCTGACAGGGTCCGCTCCATAGTTGAGGAGTGCGGAGGAAAGCTCAAGAAGCAACTGCCGATCGTCAACGGCGCTGCATGCGTTTTCCCCGAGGAAGCTACGGCCATGGGCCTCCTTTCGCGCGCGGGCGAGGTGGCGTGGGTCGAGGACGACCTCGTCATCTCCATCAACAGCGCTTGCTTTTTCGTCCCGAGACCGCGCCCGCGTCCGCGCCAGCAGATAGTCCCGTGGGGAATCGCCAAGGTCCGGGCGCCCGAGGCGTGGGCCCATGCGAGCGGCAGAGGTGTGCGTGTGGCCGTCCTTGACACGGGAATTGACATGAACCACCCGGACCTCAAAGCCAACATCGACGGCGGCTTCGATTGCATCAACGAGACGACGAACGTCATCGATGACAACGGCCACGGCACCCACGTGGCGGGCATCATCGCCGCTTGCAACAACGATCTCGGGGTCGTGGGCGTTGCCCCCGAAGCAAGGCTGTACGCAGTCAAGGCGTTTGACTCGAAAGGACAGGGGCAGGTATCCGATATCGTGCAGGGCGTGGAATGGTGCATCGCGAACCGCGTGCACATCATCAACATGAGCTTCGGGACGATCGACTCCAGTAAAGCCCTGGCGATGGCTATCCAGAAGGCGGCGCAAACCGGCATCATCATGGTAGCCGCCGCTGGCAACGACGGCAGACGCGACAACGTGCTCTATCCGGCCCGCGACCCCAACGTCATTGCCGTCGCCGCTTCAACCCGCGACGACCGGATCGCGGCGTTCAGCAACTCGGGCGAGCAGGTGGCGATGGCTGCTCCAGGGGAAGACATCTACTCGACGTACAGGGAGGGCGGTTACAAGAGCCTGACCGGGACGTCCATGGCATGCCCTCATGTGACGGGAGCCGCGGCTTTGCTCCTCTCCATCTCCCCTGGGCTCGCGAGAGATGGTGTTCGAGAGGTTCTGTGCCGGACGGCTACCAAGCTGCCAGGGTTCTCTCCAGATCAACAAGGGTCGGGCGTGGTGAACGCAGGCGCGGCAGTAACACGCGTGCGCCTGTCCGCCTAGAAACCCGAGCCCGGGTCCTCAAGCCCCCGGCTTTCCTGTGAGTGGCGAGGTGATTCAGTATGGCCCGAATATCCCGTGTCCTCGAGGACGAGACCTTGAGACTGATGAGCCTGCCCAACGTGGTAGGCGTGGGGCGTGGATACAAGGCCACAGCTGGCGTGCGGACTTCCGCTGAGTGCATCGTGGTCCTCGTGAAGCAGAAGGTTCCGGGAAGGGTCCTCGAGGCTCAGGACATGGTGCCCGCCGAAGTGCGTGGGATCCCCACCGATGTGGTGGAGGTCGGAGAGATACGTTTCCTTGGAGCTCGCGTGGGTGCTGCTGACCATGGGGAGGAGAACGTGAGCAGCACGGTCGGCACCCCGACCTCGGGCTCATGTGCACGCAGGCTGGAGCGGATGCGCCCGGCGCGGCCGGGCGTGAGCATAGGGCACTATCAGACGACAGCCGGCACATTTGGGGCGGTCGTATGGGACAATAAAACGGGCGAGCCTTTCATCCTCTCGTGCAACCATGTGCTGGCAAATGCGACTTCGGGTCGCGATGGCAGGGCAAGGGCGGGCGACCCGATCGTCCAGCCGGGAGCGGCCGACGGGGGGACGGTCGAGCGGGACCGCATAGCTGTCCTGGAAAGGTTTGTGCCGATTCATATGTCCGGCAGGGTGCCTGCATGCATGGCCTCGAGGGCCGCCGAGAAGGCGATGAACAACTGGCTGCGCGCGACCGGAACGTCGGCGCGCGTCGAGATAGTAATAAGGCAGTTCCCGTTTGCGGCGAACACCGTGGACGCGGCGCTCGCCAGGCCGCTCCGCCCCGACTCCATTGAACCGTCTATCCTTGACTTGGGCGAGCTCCGGGGCGTGACCGAGCCGGAGCTCGGAATGGCGGTGAGAAAGAGCGGCCGGACAACGGGGGTGACGACCGGCGAAATAACATCGGTCGACACGACGGTTAGGGTGGTATACTCTGGCAACGTCACGGCGATTTTCAGGGATCAGATCGTGACGAGCCCAATGGCTGACGGAGGCGATTCCGGGTCGGTCCTAGTGGACGCCGAGGTGCGGGCGGTGGGCCTCTTGTTCGCCGGCTCCGATAGATCGACGATCTACAATAGAATGACCAGCGTGTTGGACGCTCTGGGCGTCACCACTTGAATTCGAGGCGGGCTCCGTCCGAATCCCAGGCGCCTCGTCGTGCGAGCAGCGACATCCTTACCGCCATCAAGAGCAGAGAAGCAGACTCATCATGCCCGCCGTACTCGGTGACCTTGTATTGCAAGAAAACGGCTGCGCGCAAGGACGCGGCTAAAAGCAGGAAAACGGGACCAAGCGACGAAAAACCAAATGGTGACGCCAAGCAGGGCGGCATGAGACCGTTGGATTCTCCCGCATTGTGCCAGACCAGCTCGATCATAGTACCCAAGGCCGGCGCGGGCTCGCCCAACTTCGCAGCCCCCGGGGGATCACGGGTCGCCGCTGTAAGCTCGCGCGACATCTCGGCACGCGGCCGGCCTCTGTCCGGGGTTGTCTGCTTTGCCCGCCCGGGACCGCGCTTGCGCCGCGCCTCGCTCGAATTCGCTGCGCGGGCGGCTGACGAGACCCGGGAGCCCTGTCGGCTGGTCAACGACAGCCCTGGCACGCTCAAAAAGAGAAAGCGGGGACTCGTGGCGCCATAGTCAGGCGATCTCTGGCTTACACCGGCCTTGGAGGTGAGCGGACGGTGAGAACGTTTGCGATAGTTGCATTGAGCTACCTAATAGGATCGGTCCCCTTTTCATACCTTGCTGCCCGGGCATTTAAGAAGATCGACCTCCGGAAGGTGGGATCTAAGAACGTCGGCACGACCAACGTGGTGAAAACGGCAGGTCTCATCCCCGGTCTTCTTGCGGGCGTAGGCGACTGCGGCAAGGGGATCCTGGCTGTGCTTATCGCGAAAGCCACCGCACCCGAGCTGCCCTGGGCCGCGTTCATCGCGGGTTTGTTCGCGGTGGTGGGTCACAACTGGCCCGTGTGGCTCGGCTTCCACGGGGGCGGGGGCCTCGCAACATGCATCGGCACACTGCTCGTGCTGTCGGCGGCTTCCGTATTCTATCTCCTTGCGCTGTGGGGCGCCTCGTACGTTCTCACGAGGCACAAGTACGCGAGCTCCATGTTCGGTTGCGCGTCGCTGCCCGTGTTTCTCGGGATTTACGAGCAGTCATGGGCGTACTTCGGCTTCGGGCTGGGCATGGGCGTCTTGCTCGGCGTAAAGCAGGTCGTAGCCTGGCTGAGATATGGCACGAAGCCAGACAGCATAGCTGCTTGCTGACTCCCGTGGCGGGCACCGGGTGTTCCGCAGCGTTTTCAGGAGGGGAGCGACGTGTCAAGCAAGGTGTACTTCACGAACATGCGAACGAAGAGCGGTCTTTCTTTGGTGGACAAGGTCGGCGTGCTGTTCGACGCGGCTGGGTTTTCGGAGCTCTTCGAGAAGGATGACCTCGTTGCCATCAAGCTGCACGTAGGTGAGCCCGGGAACCTTGCCTACATTCCGCCGCAACTCGTGAGGAAAGTCGTCGACAAGGTGAAAGCCGCGGGTGCCCGGCCCTTTCTCACCGATTCAAATACGCTATATGTGGGGAGACGGTCGAACGCGGTTGACCACACCGTATCCGCTCTGGAGAACGGCTTTACTTACGCGACCGTTGGGGCCCCCTTCATCGTGGCCGACGGCCTGACCGGCCACGAGCATATGAAAGTGCGCATCGACGGCGTGCGGCTCAAGGAGGTCCGCATAGGCGCGGCGATCGCCCAAGCCGACGCGATGATAGCCCTGTCGCATTTCAAGGGGCATGAGGCTACGGGTTTCGGCGGGGCCATCAAGAACATAGGGATGGGCTCGGCGAGCCGCAGCGGCAAGCAGGAGCAACACTCGGGCCTAAAGCCGGCGGTGCGTCCGGAGAAATGCACAGGGTGCGGAAGGTGTGTCAAGTGGTGCCCCACCGGTGCGCTCTCCGTTGGCGGCGATGACCGCAAGGCCCGTATAGACCCGGAACGCTGCATCGGGTGCGCAGAGTGCACGATAACCTGCAACAACAGAGCTATCAGGGTGGAATGGGAGAAGGGACAGGAAGGGAGTCTCCAGGAGAAGATGGCTGAATACGCGCTGGGAGTGGTGAAGACCAAGGAGGGCAAGTGCGGGTTCATGAACTTCGTCATGAACGTCTCTCCCCAGTGCGATTGCTATGCGTGGAACGATGCGCCCATAGTGCCGAACATCGGCATCCTTGCCTCGCGGGACCCGGTGGCCATAGACGCCGCCTCTGCTGATCTCGTGAACCAAGCGCACGCTCTGCCCGGGTCGGCCATAGAACACATCGCCAGTGCTGACCCCCACTCGGACAAGCTTGCGGCGCTCTACCCGGAGGTAGACTGGACCGTGCAGCTCAGGCACGGCGAGCGGATCGGGCTTGGCACGAGGGACTATACGCTGGTCATGGTGGGCGTGGTCTAGGTATGGTGCCATGAGTTTTCGTCTCCTTTCTTGACGGCGCTAGGGTTGCCGGTGCTTGCGCGACGGGGCGTGGAGGATTCGGATGTGTCCCACGCTGAATTCGAACGAGGCGCGCCGCAAGCGCGCCGTCCCCGGATGGCAAGGCCGATAGCCTTAGGCAGGACCCCTCCGCCGAAAAGTGGCGCGAATTCTCGACGACATACTTAGTGTCCTCGTGAAGAGGCACGGATACGTGCACCGCACCGTACTTGGGCTCCGGCTGTGGCAGGGAGTCCGGCCACACGGCGACGAACGACGGGCAGGGTGGTAGATTTCGGGAGTACCTGACGCAACGATGCAGCTCGGAACGAAACTGGGAAGACTATGACCATGAGTGAGCGGACGAGCTCACGCTGCGACCGATAGAAGCGGCCAGGGCGTGAGATGCGGTGGCGGCCTCGCCAAGCGAGGGCGGAAGAGCGCTCCAGACTCTCGGCAGGGGTCGAGGCCGGTCCGCTCAGGCGTCGCGGAAAACGCTGCCGCGTGCCCGCAAGGCCGGGGGCCGGGGCGGGGTCGCCGCGTCGCCGCACGGAGGGCGGAAGAATGCCGGATGCGCACGTTACGGGGCGGGACTTCGGGGATGTCGTGGATGAGCTCTACATCGTTGTAGAGAGGTCCGCGCGTGGATGGCTATCGCGGGCGAGATGGCTTCAGCGGAAGGACATGGCGATCGACGGGATCAGGGTGCGCGATCTCGCGACGGTCGCCCGGAACGACGTCATGCACTGTGTTTTGGGCGTCGTTGAGGTGTGGTTCCGCGAGCCAGGCGGCAGACGGGCGAAGGACCCGGAGTTGTACAACGTGCCGATGCTCGTTGCTCTCGAGGGCGTTGACCTGCCGGAGGAACCGTTCGCTGAGATCGCCGGCCCAGGCTACCGAGCCCTTGTCTGCGATGGCACAGGCACCGCGATGTTCGCCGGAGCGATGCTGAGCTATGTGGACCAGGGGGCCTCGCTCCCTGCTGTCCAGGGCGTGTTCGAATTCCGCAGTGTGGAGCCGACACAGAGCTCCTTGGCGCCCGAGGCTAGGAGGCTTCCGGACGCATCCACGAATACGCTGGTGGCGGTCGATTCGACGCATGTCATCAAGGTTTATCGCAGAATGGTGAATGGTACATCTCCAGACCTGGAGATGAGCGTAAACCTCACGAGAGCAGGCTTCCGTCACACGCCTGCTGCGGTCGGCTACGCTGTGTACCGTGCCCATGACGGAAGCTCCTTCCCGGTCCTCCTTGTGCAGCGATTCGTGATGAACCAAGGCGAAGCATGGCGCTTGTTCCTTGCGGGCGCGTTGGATTTCGTTCGCGGCGTGGAGCCCGATGCGCGAGTCCACGACGAAAGCCGGAAGGCCCGGCTCGGCGAGATCACTGCCATGCTCCACGACGCCTCTGCGAGCATTGACGACGAGCCGTTCCGACCAGAGGAATTCGAGGCCGCGGACGTTGCCAGCCTCGAGCAAAGCCTCGAGGCGGCGGTGGCCGGCTCGGTGGAGGCTTTACAGCGGGCGGAGGCACGATACGAGCCGCAGCAAGTCGGGAGGATGAGAGACGTCTCTGCCCGGGGGCGGGACATCGTCCAGCTCGTGAGACGCGCGTCGCGCGTGCTCATGTCCTCCGACGACCTCGGGAAGAAGATCCGGATCCACGGCGACCTGCACCTCGGACAGTTCCTGATGGTTTGCGGGAACGGCGGAGGCATGCCTGAGGACTTCGTCGTGATCGACTTCGAAGGAGAGCCACTTCGGCCTGTCGAGGAAAGGAGGCGTAAGGCCAGCCCCCTTCGTGACGTGGCCGGGATGCAGAGATCCTTCGACTATGTTGCTTACTCTGCGGCTTTCGCCGCTCTCGAGGAAGGCGCGAAGCGGGCCGGTAACGGGCTGGGCGGCAGCGCCCAAATGCCGGGACCCAGGGCCGGGGTGGGGGCGAGACCAGGGGAGCGCCCAGACGACCCCTTGAGGAGGGCCAGGACATGGGGTCGGCACGCGGGAGGCTCGTTTCTGGCAGGTTATCTGCGCAGGGCACGCTGCAGCCCGCTGGGGCTCGTGCCGCGGAACGATAGGGACTTCAAGCTCCTCCTTACGTGCTTCAAGCTGGAGAAAGCGCTGTATGAGGTGAGATACGAGCTTGGGAACCGGCCGTCGTGGGTGGAGATCCCCCTTGCGGGGGTGTTAGATTGTGTCGACGAGCTCGGCAGCCTTGTCGGCACTCCGTGAGGCAACACCCTCCACGGCAGGCTCGTCGCGGCGGCGCGATAGCGGCGGGGCGGCAGCGTCGCGACAAGGAGGACAACGACCACGGGCAACGAATGAGCCGGGCGACGAGGAGGCCTGAAAATCCGATGGCGAAGCGACTATCCGTGACTCTCATGACGAACGAGTACCCGCCAAACGTGTATGGAGGCGCGGGGGTGCATGTTGACTACCTCTCCCGCGCGCTGGCGAAGTTGATGGATGTGGAGGTCAGGTGCTTCGGAGAAGAGCGGCCTCCCGCATCCAACGGACTCGCGGTGCGGGCCTATAGACCCTGGGATCTCGTGACAAGATGTGGCGATAGGCGCCTCGCTAAAGCCCTTTCGCCCCTTTCGACGGACCTTGCGATGGTGAGCGACCCGGTCACGGCGGATGTGGTTCATTGCCATACCTGGTACACCTTCATGGCCGGGTTCTACGCGAAGGAGCTTTATGGAAAGCCGCTCGTGACCACCATCCACAGCCTCGAGCCGCTCCGCCCGTGGAAGGAGGAACAGCTCGGCCCGGCCTACAAACTGAGCCGGTGGATGGAACGCACGGGGGTGCTTGCATCCGACAGGGTCATCGCTGTCTCAAAGGGCATGAAGGACGACATCTTGAAATGTTACACCATTCCCGAGGATCGCATCCGTGTCATCCATAATGGCATCGACCCGGACGAGTACAAACCCACACCTGGCAACGACGCGCGAAGAAGGTACGGGATAGGTGATGACTATGTGCTCTTCGTAGGGCGAATGAGCAGGCAGAAGGGAATAGTCCACCTGCTGGACGCCGTGGCGCACTTGCCCGAAGACACGCAGGTCGTTCTCTGCGCTGGAGCACCCGACACCGAGGAGATCGAGCGAGAGGTCGTGGAGCGGGCCGAAGGGAAGCGGAACGTTGTGCTTATCCGGGAGATGGTGCCGAAGGACCGGCTCATCGAGCTGTACACGAATGCCCGCGTGTTCTGTTGCCCGTCAGTCTACGAGCCGTTCGGCATAATCAACCTTGAAGCCATGGCTTGCGAGACTCCCGTGGTGGCATCGGCCGTCGGGGGAATACCCGAGGTCGTCGTGGATGGCGAGACCGGGTTCCTGGTCAGGCCCGGCGACCCCGAGGCCCTCGCCAAGGCGATCAACACTCTACTGGCCAACCCCGAGCTCGCCAGGTCGTTCGGCAAGGCTGGCCGCAGGCGCGTCGAGGCGCAGTTCAGTTGGAACTCCATTGCTCGCCAGACGAGAGACTTGTATGCGGAGTTGATTGCGTCCGGTCAAGCGGGGTGCGAGTAACGCGCCGGGCTCAAGTTCCCGGCCCGTTTCCTCCGCCCGTATCGCCTTCCGTTCCGCCCTCGCCTCCGGTATCAGCACCGGGTCCGTGCTGGGCCTCGATCACGTCCCCTGGAGCTGTGTCGGCGCAACTAGCGCCGCTGCCGTCAGCACTGTCATTGCCTGGGCCGGCGGCGTTGCCAGCCTTCGCCGGCCCGGCCCTGGCGCCGCCACCATCGGCGCTGGCGCTGGCCTCGAGCCGCCATTCGAAGTAGGCCCAGATGCCGTTCGCTATGCCGCGCGCGGCCTTTTCTCGAAAGGCAGGGTCGATGAGGAGCAACTCCTCTGTGAGATTCGACATGAAGAGCACCTCGACCAGGCACGAAGGCATCGTTGCCTCTCGGATCACGTAAAGATCCGGCCTCTCGCGAGTTCCGCGGTCCAGGCGACCTGTCTCCTTGACGAGACTCGCCTGAACGCACTGCGCCAGCCGGCTGCTCATCGGCACGTTTGAGCAGAACAGCGTCTCTGTGCCCGCGGGTTCGTCGGTTCTGCCCGCGTTTGCGTGTACGCTCACAAAGGCGTCGGCGCGCGCGTCGGCCGCGATCCTCACCCTTTCCGGCAGGAAGACGCTCACGTCGTCAGTTCGGGTGAGGACGGCCTTGGCTCCCGCCTCCTCCAGCATTGCGGCGAGGCGTTTCGCGATGTCGAGGGTCACGGCTTTCTCCTGCAGGCCCGTGGAGCCGATGGCCCCCGGGTCGGTCCCGCCGTGTCCGGGGTCCACCGCTATCGTCTTCTGGTACAGTGGGGAGCGCGTGATCTCAACGGCCGTCTCGTCCCACGTTCCGCACGGTCCAGGCCCCCTGGGTAATTCGGTATGGCCGACGTAGTAGGGCATGTCCACCACGACCCTCACGGTCATCGGTCCGAACTGGGCCAGCCGTATCCTGTCGACCGTGCCGTCTCCCACCTCGATGGTGGAGTCGGGCGAGTCCAAGACGGAATCGTCGAAGTCCATAACGATCCTGTGAGGGTCTGTGAGGCGCGTGATCTTCACGGGCGGCAAGCCCGTGGATTTCACGCTTACACGCGTGGATTTGAGGCTTGTTGCGAAATCCGCGCCTAGGATCCGATGGCCGAAATCCACCACGACTTCCCCGGGCCTGTCGGACGACGTGAACACGGAATACGTCGTTTCCTTGACGAGGTCCACAACCACTCGTACGGTGTCCGGCGAATGCTGGCTTGCCCGGATCTGGCGGGCTATTGCGTGAGACACGGGCATCGGGGGAGGGTTGCCCACCAAGACCGCATCGGCGAGGTCCACCACTATCCTTGGCGGTTCGATGAGCACGGACGTCTTATAGCCGAGCTTTCCGCTGCCCCTGATGACGGCCTCGGCCCGTCCGTCTACCTCCCGAAACTCCACGCCGGTGACGCGCTTGGGAAACGTGACCACGATCTGGCGAGGGTCCTCCTCCGGCTGGCCTACGGTGCATGACGACTCCTGGCAAAGGTCAACCACGAGTCGAACCACAGTCGAGCTGAACTGGGCGATCCTCACCTTGTCGATGATCCCATCAGCCACGGCGAGAGGCTCGGGGCGGGAGGGCAGCACCGCGCCCACAATGTCGACGACGAGCCGCGGCGGGTCCTTGAGCGCGAACGACCGCCATGATGCCGCTCCGCGGCCCCCGAGCGACACCGTCACAGTGCCCCGCCCGTCGACCTCAGCATAGTTGACCCCGACGACGCGCGCGAGCTCCTGACCGGAGTCGGCCGGCGTTGACGCGGACGCGGGCACAGCCGCGAGCGAGCGCGCGCACAACGCGAGAAGCCCCGCCACAATGAGGAAGACCGAGAGCAGCTGGGTTTGTGCGCAACCTCGAGGTTTCAACATTGCGCCTCCAACGATTCGACTGCAGCCAGGTTCTCTTTCGACTCCGTTCAGCAATTTCCTCTTCCAAAGGGCGAGTGATCGAGAGCTCATCGGGAGCTCAATGAGGGCGTCTGCGTTCCCCCGTTCCGGGCGGTCGCACGTATGTCGCGACGATGTGGAGCGCATGCCCGGGCTGAAGGCCAGGACGCGCAGCCAGCGCGCATAGCTGCGGCCAGTCCGCGCTGTGCGCTTCTTCACTTCACCTGGACAGCCCGGTAATATGAAGTGTGAGGTGAGCAGGTTGGACGGGGGTTTCGAGCATACCGGCAGCCGAATCAGAAGACTTCGCCGCCTGAGACGCATGACCCAGGAACAGCTCGGAGAGCTTACCGGCCTGCACGTGAGTTACATCGGGCAGCTCGAGCGCGGCCAGAGAACCCCGTCCGTCAAGACCCTCGATGCTATCGCCAAGGCCCTGCAGGTTGACCCGGCGCTGCTGGTGGAATCCACCGGCGATGGCGATGATGAATCCCTCGTCGAAGACCTCCTAGCTCTCGTTGCAGGCGCGTCGCCTGAGCAGGTGAAGCTCATCACGAGGATAGCGGAGACGGTGCTCTCCTCGGGCTACCGGGTCGCGGACCGCGGTCCCGACGCGAAAGCCGAGCCCACCCCAGACGCGCCGGACGGGCCGTCCAAGTGATCCTCACCAGTCCCGTCTACTGACCGAAACATGACCGAAACGGTGAGCGTCGCGCCAGCCGATTCTCTCTCATGCCAAGCCTCCACGGACCGCGGCGTCCCTTTGCTTCCATGTTGGAAAGGTGAGGCCCCTGAAACATGGTGTTTACCAGGGTTGCTATGATGCTTCACGCACGCGTATAATAAGCATCGCAACGATAGTGAGCATTGCAGCGTTGTGTTGGAGGCGACCCCGGTGGACGGACGGCCGATCGGCGTATTCGACTCCGGTGTGGGTGGGCTTACCGTGGTACGCGAGCTGTGGCGCCGGCTTGCAAGCGAGCGCGTCCTGTATTTCGGCGACACCGCGAGGGTGCCCTACGGCGGAAGACCCGCCTTCGAGATAGAGACCTTCGCGAGGCAGATCATGTCCTACCTTAGGGAACGCGGGGTCAAACTCATTATCGTGGCATGCAACACCACTTCAGCCCTGGCTTTGGACAAAGTCGAGCGCGAGTTCGACCTGCCCCTCGTGGGTGTTTTGAGGCCTGGGGCGCGTGCCGCGACGAAGGCTACGCATACCGGCAAGATCGGGGTCATCGCAACTGAGGGCACGGTTCGAAGCGGCGCTTACGAGAGGGCCATAAGAGCATTGATGCCGCACGCGGACGTCGTCTCGCAAGGCTGCCCCCTGCTCGTCCCCATCGTCGAGGCTGGCCGGGCCGACTCTCCAGAAGCCATGAACGCTCTCCGTGAGTACCTTGCCCCGGTCATGGAGCGCGGTGTCGACACACTCGTGCTCGGTTGCACTCACTACCCTTTCCTCGCGGACGGCATAAGGCGGATCGTGGGACCGGGTGTGGCCGTTGTAGATCCTGCGGGCGAGACCGTGGAGACGGTGTCGGCGCTCCTGAATGACCTTGGCCTCGCGAGCTCCTCGCGGACAGGGCCTGACGAGTTTATGGTGAGCGGCGATCCTGCAGGATTTGCGCGTGTTGCGGAGAAACTACTTGGCAGCCGGATCCCGCCTGTAGCCAGGGTCGCCTTAGCGGAGCTGCAACGAAGCTAAGATGCGCGGGTCTCCGCTTTGAGGGATTTCGAGCTTATAGGCTTACGGGTTTTGAGAGGTCCACAGGGTTTCTTCTTTGGCAAAGAGAGCGGGTCTTCGGCAATCCGGCAAAGGGGCCGGCCGGCGGGCCGGTGCACAGACGGGCGGGTGGAGGACCGGGCAGGCGTTGTCAAGGAGGCGGTCGTGACGTGCCGAGGCAAGACGGCAGAGCGAACCATGAGATTCGTCCGGTCAGGATTACAAGGGGGTACATGAAATACGCCGAAGGCTCGGCGCTAATAGAGGTGGGCGACACGCGGGTCGTGTGCACGGCCACGCTCGAGGATCGAGTGCCGCAGTTCCTGAAGGGGCAGGGCAAGGGTTGGGTCACTGCCGAATATGGAATGCTGCCGAGGGCGACGAGCGAACGGAACCCCCGCGAGGCTACGAAGGGCAAGTCCGGCAGGAGTTACGAGATCCAAAGGTTGATAGGCCGAGCGCTCCGAGCCGTCGTGGACCTCGAGGCCCTGGGCGAGCGGACGGTGTGGGTCGACTGCGATGTGATCCAGGCCGATGGGGGCACGCGCACGGCTGCCATCACGGGCGCCTTCGTTGCTCTCGTGGAGGCTCTTTCTCTGCTCTCCTGCGATGACGGGGAGGCCGGCGACGCGGAGGGCGCTGGCCGCGCTGCCGGACGGGAGCTCGCCCACCCCATCCCGGTGAAGGATTTCATCGCCGCGACGAGCGTCGGCATCGTCGACGGCGAGCTGCTCGCCGACCTCTCCTTTGACGAGGATTCCCGCGCGAGCGTCGACATGAACGTGGTGATGACCGGGGGCGGCAAGTTGGTGGAGGTCCAAGGGACCGCAGAGGGGCATCCATTCTCCAAGGCGGACTTGGATAGGATGCTCAGGCTCGCCAAGGGTGCCATCGACACGCTCGTCAGCATCCAGCGTGAAGTCCTCGGTGAGCTTGCGGCAAAGGTGGGTCGCTGAGTTGTGTCGGCTTGTGCTCGCGACGAGGAACCCAGGCAAAGTGGAGGAGATGCGGGCCATCCTGCGCTTGGGCGGGCTCGGCTCGGTGAAGGTGCTCTCTTCCGCGGATTTCCCCGGGCTTGGCGATGTTGAGGAGAACGGCGAGACCTTCGAGGAGAACGCCAAGAAAAAGGCGCTTGCTGTGGCGGAGGCTACGGGCGAGGTGACGGTGGCCGATGACTCCGGCCTCGAAGTCGACGTCCTCGGCGGCGCGCCTGGGGTGAGGTCAGCGCGGTTTGCGGGAGAGGCGATCCCGCGTGGAGAGTCGCGTGACAAGGCCAATCGCGAGAAACTGCTCCTGCTTCTTAAGGGCGTGCCCGGCCCCGCGCGGACAGCGCGTTTCCGATGCGTGGTCGCGGTTGCATCTCCCGGCGGCCGTGTCCGGACCACCGAAGGCGTGTGTGAAGGGCGCATAATACTTGCTCCTCGTGGGTCAGGTGGATTCGGTTATGACCCGGTGTTCGTCCCAGACGGGTATGACAAGACATTTGCGGAGCTCGGGCCGGAAGTGAAGAATGAGATCAGCCACAGGGCGAGAGCCCTCAGGGCGGCCATTGCGGCGATCCGCGAGCAACTCGGTTTGCCGGCCGCCGGCGGCTTTTGACTTTTGGGGACATTTGCTGTAGAATCTCAAGTTGGGAAAGGCATCACGTCTTGTGTCTCGTTCGGGGCGTAGCGCAGCTTGGTCAGCGCGCCTGCCTTGGGCGCAGGAGGTCGGAGGTTCAAATCCTCTCGCCCCGACCATCTTTTTCTGCGTTCCTTTCTTTCACGCAGTTGTTCCCTCGCCTGTCCATGCGCCTCCAGTGTTCCAGCAACGACTGGTGCGAACCATGAGCCTCGGGCGGGCGCATGCCCGCAGGTCTCAGGGGCCACCGCCGCTACGGATGGCCTTGTGGTCCGTTGGCGTCCCGAAAGTTGACCGCAACGGTCTGAAGGGGAAATCCTTCCTGCGCAGAATTACCTATGGGGGAGTTTCCTAATACTCACGTAGGAGGGGTGTCAATGTCTCCGTTTACAGTGCGGTCTAGGAAGCTTGTAGGCGTCGGGATGCTCGTATTCCTTCTTTCGCTGCTGTGCGCTCTGCCCGCTGTAGCCGCGCAGTCGGCAAGCGGTCACATCGTCATCCTTTACAGCAATGACATTCACGGGCGGCTTGAATCGTTCAAGCCGTCAGGGTCTGACCAGGCGATGGGCGGCGTGGTCAAGCTCGCGACTCTCGTGGAAGATGTGGTGAAGAGAGAGGGCAAGAACGTCCTCATCTTGAACGCAGGGGATTCCATACACGGCACCAACATAGTGAACCTGTTCGAAGGGAAGCCCATGGTCGAAGCCCTGGAGGCGGTGGGCGTCGAGGCCATGGCCGTGGGCAACCACGAGTTCAATTACGGTCAGCCGGTGTTGCTCGAAAGGGCGCAGGAAGCGGGCTTTCCGTTCCTATCGGCCAACACCATTCAGGAGAAGGACGGGCGCGCGCTCCTTCCCGGGGTGCTCATCGTGTCGGTGGGCAGCATCCGCGTCGGCATCCTTGGCCTATCGCCCCTCGATACCTACACGTCAACCCATCCGAAGAACGTCCAGGGCCTCGAGTTCGTCGACCCCATCAGGATAGCGAGCTGGATGGTGCCCTTCCTGCGCGAGCAGGAGAACGTGGACCTCGTGATCGCTCTCACCCACATAGGGTATGAAGACGACAAGCGGTTGGCCGCCGCGGTGCCCGGCATCGACATCATCGTGGGCGGACACAGTCACACGAAGTTGGAGAAACCCGAGAAGGTTGGAGACACCATCATAGTCCAGGCCGGCGAGTACGCCCAGTACCTCGGAAGGCTCGACGTCACCGTGGAAGGCGGCAAGGTCACGACCTTCGCCGGCGAGTTGCTGCCGGTGGGCGCGGACGTGGCCGACGACCCGGCGGTGGGCGCCATCGTCTCTACCTATGGGAGCCAGCTTGATGAAAAGCTGTCGGTGGTCGTGGGCGAGTCCCTTGTGCCTCTGGATGGGGAGCGCTCAAACGTTCGCACGCGTGAGACCAACCTGGGGAACCTGGTCGCCGACATCATGCGCGAGGCGGGGCAGGCTGACATCGGTTTCACCAACGGAGGCGGCATTCGCGCATCCATAGACGCGGGGCCGATCACCGTCGGCGAGATCTTCACGACGCTGCCGTTCGACAACACCCTTGTGGTGCTCGAGGTGACGGGGGCAAACATCAAGGCTGCGTTGGAGCACTCCGTGAGCGCATATCCCGAGCAGCTCGGCGGTTTCCTGCAGGTCTCAGGCCTGAAGTTCGAGTTCGACCCGTCAAGGCCCGTTGGCCAGCGCGTGACCTCGGTGACGGTCGGCGGCGCACCTCTAGACCCGAACAAGCTCTACACTGTCGCCACCAACGATTTCACGGCGGCCGGCGGCGACGGGTATGACATGCTCAAGGGCTCGAAGGTGCTATTCTCGTCGGGTGAGCTCCTGCGCGATGTGATGGCCAGGTACATACAGCAGGCCGGCAAGATCGCTCCTGAGGTAGAGGGAAGGATCGTTGTAAAGTAGCTGGCACAGCAGCCAGCGCATCCTGCAACGCGGACGGATAAGCGCAACAGGCGGCTGCGTGCTGCCTGGAGCAGCGCGGGTCCCGGCAGGCGCGCGAGTGGCCGACGCCCGATGGCGAGCTCGAAGGATGATCGGGCTTGCGTCGGGCTCGGCCGGGTTCGGCCGGGGCCTGCCGGGACCCAGGCTCGAACGGCATGGCCCGCGCAAGCTCTCGTACCTTTTCCTGAGCGCGCTAGGGCGAGGATGCGCCAGCGTTTCCGACCTTGCCTGAGAGGTTGGCCATGATTGCGGGTTGCACGAGGGGCTCGAAGGCAAGGGCGCGAGAGAGGAGAGACGGAATGCCATGGGCGGTGATGTGCGGAGAGTATTCCCTGAAGGCTTCCTGTGGGGCGCCGCGACGTCCTCCCATCAGGTGGAAGGGAACAACGTGAACAATGACTGGTGGGATTGGGAACAGCTGCCTGGGAAGGTAGCCCACGGAGACAAGTCTGGCGATGCTTGTGACCAGTACAACAGGTACCGGCAGGACTTCGAGATGGCTCGCGACCTGGGCCACAATGCCCACAGGCTTTCGCTCGAATGGAGCAGGATCGAGCCTGAGGAAGGCCGCTTTGACCGGGCAGCGGTCGAGCACTGCCGGGACGTGCTGGGCACCTTGAAGTCCCTCGGCATGGCCACCATGGTGACTCTTCACCATTTCACGAACCCAAGGTGGCTTGCGGCCAAAGGCGGCTGGTTGCGCCCAGAGGTCGTCGGGCTGTTCGAGAGGTACTCTCGCCACGTGGCTGTCGAACTCGGGGATCTGGTGGACCTCTGGGTCACCATCAATGAGCCGATGGTGTATGCCACGCAGAGCTTTCTATTTGGGGTCTGGCCTCCTGAGAAGAAGTCAGTCGTGCTGGCGTTTCGTGTGGCGAAAAACCTGGCGAAGGCCCACGGCCGCGCGTATCACGCCATTCATGAGTTGCTCGAGGCACGCGGGATGCGCCCCTTGGTCGGGATCGCGAAGAACATGATGGTTTTCGACCCCAAGAGGCCTGAGAGCCGGTGGGACCGCGCGGTCGCGTCCAAGATCGACCGCATATTCAACAAGTCTTTCCTTGACGCGCTTACTACCGGCGTCATGGCATTCCCGTTGGTTCGGCGCGAGACCGATCCGAAGCTCGCGGGAACCCAGGATTTCATCGGGGTGAACTACTACTCGCGAACTCTTGTAGGTTTCAACATCAGAAAACCCCAGACGCTTTTCATCGACATGGCTGTCAAGGAGGATGTGGAGAAGAACAACCTGGGGTGGGAGATCTACCCGAAGGGCATATACCGAATCCTCATGAGCGTGAAGGAGTACGGGCTCCCGGTATACATCACCGAAAACGGGATCGCGACCACCGATGACAAGCAGCGTGAGCGCTTTCTCGTGTCCCACCTTCGCGAGGTGGCTTCCGCCATCGCAGACGGGGTGGACGTCCGCGGGTATTTCCACTGGTCGCTCGTGGACAACTTCGAATGGAAGGAGGGGTTTACGCCTAGGTTTGGCCTCGTGGAGGTGGACTACAAGACTCAGGCGCGGATCGTCCGTCCGAGCGCGAGACTGTACTCTGAAATCATACGGACTGGGTCGCTGCCTCAGGAACGCCTGCAATAGCTGCTGATCATCATAACCGGCTGACAACACTCGGAGCTTGATGGGTGATACTGCGAAGCGTGGCAGGATCTGCCTTGACAAGCAAAACGTGGCACCAGTATAATGATAATGCGGTCCTACAACGTTATAGGAAGCGCAACCCGGGTGGGGCCGATTCGACCTCGCATGGGCCCAACTCCAGTCCGTCGGGCGTCTCGTTGCATACATCCGTTACGAGTCGATACACCTGTCCCAAAGGGAGATGGGTGTAGCTATCTCGAGAAGTCAAGAGGAGGCGAACCTCGTGAGACACCACCGTGTCCTGATAGCTGCGATGACGCTGGCGCTTCTTGCAGGTGTGGCGGGGCTCTCGCCCGCGCACGTGCTGGGTGCAGATGAACCACTGTATGTGGCGCTCATCTGGCACAATCACCAGCCGTTCTACAAGAACCCCGCTACCGGTGAGTACATGTTGCCGTGGGTCAGGATGCACGCGGTCAAGGATTACTACGACATGGCCTCCATTCTCAAGCAATATCCCAACGTTCATTGCACGTTCAACCTGGTCCCATCCCTCATCTTTCAGCTTGACGAGTGCGCCGCTGGGGTGCGAGACAGATGGCAGATCGTTGCTGAGAAACCTGCGTCCGAGCTGTCCCGCGAGGACAAGGAGTTCCTTCTCAGAAGGTTCTTCGATGCGAATTGGGACAGGATCATCAGCAGGTTCCCACGATACTGGGAGCTATTGCAGAAGCGTGGAGAGACGGTGAGCGACCAAAGCATTGCACGCGCTGTAGAGGCGTTTACCGAGCAGGACTACAGAGACCTCCAGGTTTGGTTCAACCTCGCCTGGCTCGACCCGGACTTCAGGGACCAAGACGCCGCCATGAGGGCGCTCGTTCAGAAAGCCCGGGGCTTCACTGAAGAGGACAAGCGCCAAGTGCTTGCGAAGCATACCGAGATCATGAGGGAGGTCATCCCGCTTTACCGGTCCATGCAGGACTCCGGCCAGATAGAGATAACTACTACTCCCTTTTACCATCCCATAATGCCGCTCCTATACAACGTAGACCTCGCGCGCGTGGCAAGCCCCAGGCTCGATCTGCCCGCCAGCGCTTTCGCGCATCCTGAGGATGTCGAGGCGCAACTCGAGATGGCCGTGAAGTTCTATCAAGACCATTTCGGCCGTGCGCCGCGTGGGTTGTGGCCCTCCGAGCAGGCCGTCGGACAGGACCTCATCGGGATCGTCCATGATGCAGGCTTTCAATGGATGGTGTCGAACGAAGGGGTGCTCGCTCGGTCCCTCGGCGTGAGCCTCCGTGATGGCTCCGGAAATGTCACGAGACCAGACCTTCTCTACAAGCCTTATGTGGTTGAGGAGAACGGCAAATCCGTTGCCATCCTCTTCCGCGATGTAGTTCTCTCTGACAAGATAGGCTTCAGTTATTCCGGGATGAACGGCACCGCCGCTGCGCTGGATCTCATGAATTACCTGCGCAAGGTCAAGCGAGACCTGGCCGGAGTACCGGGCCCTCACGTGGTGACGATAGCGCTCGACGGCGAGAATTGCTGGGAGTACTATGCCAACGACGGGAAGGAGTTCTTGCATTCGCTCTACGGGATGCTGAACGCTGACCCGGATTTCAGGCTAGTCACGGTCGAGGAGTACTTGAGAGCGCATCCCGCAGAAGCCAGGCTTCCCAGATTACACACAGGCTCCTGGATCTCCGATAACTTGGAGACATGGATAGGCGAAGCCGAGGAAAACAAGGCGTGGGAGTACCTGTCGCGAGCGCGAGACGTTCTTGCTAGGTATTCGGCGGAGAACGCCGACAATGAGGCGGCGCAGCGAGGCATGGCGCTCGCATGGGATGAGCTCTATGCCGCTGAAGGCAGCGACTGGTTCTGGTGGTATGGCAACGACCAGGACTCCGGCAACGACGCTGCGTTCGATGAGCTCTTCAGGACCCATCTCCAGAACGTATACACCGCCATCGGGCAACCTGTTCCTTCGTATCTCTACTTGTCTCTGCTCCCGAAGCAAGCGGCCAAGCCCGACGTGAAGATGAGCGGGCTTGCGAGGGTAACGCCGGACGGCAGGATCGATGCAGGCGAGTGGTCACCGGCGGCGATGTACTTCAAGACGGAAGCTGCCCCCATGCCGTCTGGCGAAGGCGAGATGGTGCTCAGGGCGCTCTGGGTGGGGGTGGACGCAGACAACCTCTACCTGCGCCTCGATGTGAAGGGCGGGCTGGAGAGCTTCTTCGGACAGGACGTCGCCCTCGCGGCGTACCTGTCGAACCCGAGGCGGGCCGAGGCCAACAGCGTTCCTAGGTGGAGCGGGCAAGGGTCTCGCGCGACAGTGCTGGGGTTCGCGCCAGGAACCGAGGTGCTCATCGATCTCGGGGCCATCAAGGGGCCAGGCGTTGCAAAGGCTCGCCTTGCGTTTGCCGACGGGAACGAGACGTGGGTCGAGGCGAACGAAGTCTCGTCCGTCGGGGCCGACCGCACCATTGAGATCCAGGTTCCCTTCGCCGACATCGGCTTGCGGCCCGGAGAGTCTGCGAGCCTTGCAGTGGTGGCGTCGAGGGGCGGCAGAAACGTCGACCTCTTGCCGCTCGGCGGGCCCGCCGAGGTGAAGGTGCCTGAGGTCATCGTTGGGAAGACATTGTTCAAATGGGATGACCCTGCCGGCGACGACCACGGCCCCGGTACGTACACCTATCCCTTGAACGCCGTCTTCACCCCGGGTGTGTTCGATATGCTGTCCTTCGAGGTCCTTGAGGTCCAGGACGACATCGTGTTCCAGGTGAGAATAGCGAGCGACATCACGAACCCGTGGAACTCGCCTGTGGGGGTGTCGCTGCAGACCATCGACATCTACATAGATACCGATCACAAACCGGGGTCCGGAAAGACCGAGGCTCTTGGCGGAAGGCACGTGGTCTTCGCACCGGAGTCGGCATGGGAGTACGCCATCTGGGTCGAAGGGTGGAACCAGAAGGTCTTCACGGCCGACGGAAAGGAGGTGCAGGAGGCCGTCCGGGTGAGCCACGACCCGGTCAACAAGGTCATATCCGTGCGCGTGCCCAGGGCCGCCCTGGGCGATCCGCAAGCCAACTGGGGATACCAAGTGTTTCTGATGAGCCAGGAGGGATATCCCTCCCCGGGGAACCTGCGAGTGCGTGAGGTGCTGTCCGCATCTCAGGAGTGGCGCCTCGGCGGGGGAGATGACTCCGAGGGCGACCCGAACGTGATAGACCTGCTTGCGCCCCCGGGCACGACTCAGGAAGACATCCTCGGGGCCTACGATGTGAACGCGGGCAAGCTTGCCGAGGTCCCGATGGTATACGGCGCTGACTGACGTGAGGCCTTTGTTGGCCGGCCTCGGCCGGCTGGAAGGGCGTCCTCGTTCGCGGGCCGGGGCCGCGGCGCACCGTGGCCGGCGTGCGGATGAGCTTGATCACTCGGCCTTGCGCTGCAGGAGTCGGTGCGATATCATCTGTATGTCGAGAGGCGGGTTCCCAGTGAACACGATCCCGCACAGGAGTGTACGATGGAAGCGTTTCGAAAAAACGAGGACGACCTTGAAGGCGTGAGCGCGCAGACGGGCGGCTGCGGCTCGCCTCAGATCGAACGGCCGCCGGTGCCGGATGAGGCGGCCCGTCTCATTTTGGATGGCCTCTTGCACGAGCAGGACACGCCCTATGTGGAGAGGCCTGATGGAGA
>Ga0134100_1001268_pt1 | contig 24234 bp, 24 predicted proteins | sample 11_taG_2_FD_94444 | JGI IMG/M metagenome (GOLD analysis project Ga0134100, IMG submission 94444) | Switchgrass degrading microbial communities from high solid loading bioreactors in New Hampshire, USA - 11_42_5_180_A3 metaG | ecosystem: Engineered > Bioreactor > Semi-continuous > Anaerobic >...
GATACCGGAGGGGATCACCCGTTCCCATTCCGAACACGGCCGTTAAGCCCTCCAGGGCCGAAGGTACTCCGTAAGGGGGAGAATAGGTCGCTGCCCAAACTACTTTGTGGGCGGTTAGCTCAGCGGGAGAGCACTTGCTTCACACGCAAGGGGTCACTGGTTCGATCCCAGTACCGCCCACCACTTTCTTCGGCCCCATCGTCTAGAGGCCTAGGACACCGCTCTTTCAAGGCGGCGACACGGGTTCGAATCCCGTTGGGGCCACCAGGGCGCCTGCCGAGAGGCACGCTCACCACCACGCCTCGCCACCGGTCGTGCAGCGCCTGCTACCCGGTGGCGATTCCACACCCGGCGGTTCTCTCACGACCCATTTCCCACGGCTCACAACGCAAACGTGCCTATAGCTCAGTGGATAGAGCGCTTGCCTCCGGAGCAAGAGGCCCCAGGTTCGAATCCTGGTAGGCACGCCAACACCAGCCCGGTGATCAGATGATCACCGGGCTATCTCGAGTTTGCGCCGAGTCTCGCCCACAGAAGTTGGCAACTCTGGCTGGCAGGCATGTGCGGCCCTGAGGGCGAAATCCCCCAGGGATGAATCCCGCGCAGACACGCACGAAGGGAGGCCGAGGATGCACCTGACAGTGATCCGGCGGCGCCTGCTGGCAGGTGGCGCGGCTGTGGCGCTTCTGGCGTGGACTCTCGGATTCCTGGGGCGGCAGGAGCCGCCGGTCGCCGCGGCCCACGATCCGGAGCCGGTGGCCTCCATGGCGGCTGCCGCCGAACCGGAGGAGCGACTCGTGCCCGTCACGATTATCGATGGCGGCCATCGCATCACGGTGACGACCGGTGCAAGGACTGTTGCAGACTTGCTGCAGGAGCGGTCCCTTGCGCTGGGAGAGCTGGACTCGCTCTCCGTTCCGGGCAGCACGCTCGTCACGCCCGGGATGGAGATTCAGATCACCCGTCGGGTGGAGCAACTGGAGTCGACCGTGGAGGAGATTCCGTACGACACGGTGGAGCGGGCGGACAACAGCCTTGTTGTCGGCACTACGGAGCTGCTGCAGGATGGGCGGCCAGGACTCAAGCGGGTGGAGCGCCGGGTGTTGTATGAGGACGGACAGGTCGTCTCCAGCGAAGTGGTCGGAGAGACCGTGCTGGAGGAGCCGACGCCGGCCATCCTGGCCTACGGCACGCTCGGGGTCGTCTCCCGCGGCGGCCAGGAGTACCGGTATACCGAGGAGCTGGAAATGATCGCCACGGCCTACACGCCGGGGCCGGAGAGTAATCCGGACGGAAGTGGGTTAACCTACACCGGGATTCCAGCGCGCCGAGGGGTTGTGGCGGTCGACCCCAGCGTGATCCCGCTCTACACCCGCGTCTACGTGGAAGGATATGGCCCGGCAGTTGCTGCGGATACGGGGGGTGCCATCCGGGGCAACCGCATCGACGTCTGCTTTGACACGCTGGAGGAGGCACTCGCCTGGGGCGTGCGTCGCGTCAGGGTCTACGTGCTGGCAGACTGAGCCTGGGCCAGGGGCCGCCTCCGGACCCCTGGCCCTTCACAGTTGAGGCAAGGAGACGGTTGAGATGGACTTGGCGAGCCCCGCAGTCCTGAAGGCCATCATGGCCCGCTACGGACTGCGTCCGCAGCACCGGCTGGGGCAGAACTTCCTGGTTGACGGGCGGGTGCTCGACGCGATCATCGCCGCCGCAGGCCTGGATTCGGGTGACCTCGTGCTGGAAATCGGGCCCGGGCTGGGCACGCTGACCCGGCGGCTGGCAGCCAGTGCGGGGCGGGTGCTTTGCATCGAGCTCGACCGGGCGCTCGTCACGGCGCTGCAGGAGACCGTACTGGCGGAGTTCGGGAATGTAGAGATCATCCACGGGGACGCCAACCGGGTTGATCTACATAAACTGCTGACAGAGCGGCTCTCGCCCGGTCGCAAGGCCAAGGTGGTGGCCAATCTGCCGTACTACATCACCACTCCCCTGGTGATGCGCCTGCTGGAAGAGCGACTGCCGCTGCAGCGCCTGGTGGTGATGGTGCAGCGCGAGGTGGCCGATCGGATGGTCTCGCCGCCCGGCTCCAAGGCGTACGGTGCCCTCAGCGTGGCGGTACAGTACTACACGGAGGCGTCCATCGTGAAGCGGGTGAGCCGCGCCGCCTTTCTTCCCCAGCCCGACGTGGATTCCGCCGTCGTTCGGATGGAGGTGCGGCCGGAACCGCCGGTCGACGCGTCCCCGGAGGAGTTCTTCCGGGTGGTGAAGGCCGCATTTGGGCAGCGGCGCAAGAGCCTGGCAAACGCGCTCACCGCCCTGGGCGTGACGAAGGATGCCGTGCAGGAGGCCCTGCAGGCGGCGGGCATCGACGGGAATCGACGGGGCGAGAGCCTCTCATTGGAGGAATTTGCCGCCCTGACACGAAACCTGTTCCCAGTTGCGCGTGCATGAGCCTGGCCAACGGGTACCGTTGTCGGTCGTCAGAGCTGCATCGTTTGGGGGGAGCACACTTGGATGATGGCAGATTCCACAGCCCGACGAAGGGACCGCTGACCTTCGACCAGATGGTCGAGGACTTGTTGGCGTTCATGGCTGACGACCCGGGCGGCTCGTATCGTCTGATCGTCGGCACTGACTCGCAGACCCGGACGGACCTGTGCTTTGTCACCGCGATCATCGTGCACCGGCGGGGCAAGGGTGCGCGCTTCTACTACCGGAAGCGCCGCCATCACCGCATGCGCAGCCTCCGCCAGCGCATCTTCTACGAGGCGGCCCTGTCGCTCTCCACGGCCGAACGGCTGGCGCAGCGCCTGGCCGCCAGCGGGGCGTCCGGGCTGAACGTGGAAATTCACCTCGACATCGGCGAGCGCGGGGAGACCCGCGAGTTGATTCGCGACGTGGTGGGCATGATCGCAGGCAGTGGCTTCCACGCGGAGATCAAGCCCAACTCCTACGGCGCGTCGAAGGTCGCGGATCGCTACACCAAGTAGAGCGGCTCTCAGCAGAGTGGTCCCCCAGTCGACTGGTTCCCGGGCCCATGGCACACGTTCGAACCCCTGGAGATGGCACGCAGATCATTCACCAGAAGTACTTGACAAGGCCACACCGGAGAAAGTACAATATCCAGTTTCCTTGACCCCGCTCCCGGGTTCTGCTATAATCGTCTTGTGAAGCTTTTCGCCAGCGGAGTTCGCGGCTGAGCGGGGAAGGTGTGGTGGCAATTGGCTTCCAAGAGTGTTTTGGTCGACATCAAGCGGGACCTTGAGGCTTACGTCGGCGAGCGGATTCGACTGAAGGCCAACAAGGGTCGCAAGAAGGTTGTCGAGCGCGAAGGGGTATTGGAAGGTACATACCCTAACATCTTCACCGTCCGGATCTCTGAGGCAGACGGCGTGCGGCGGGTGAGCTACAGCTACGCTGACCTGCTGACGGAAGCCGTGGAGTTGGTGGTGTGCTCCGCGGGCGGCAAGGAGACCAAGTTTGAGGCGCAGTCCCGCTAACGCGGTGCGCTGAAGAAGAGCCAGGGGGTGATCCCTGGCTCTTTGTTTGAATTTGCGGGGGGAAGTGGCGATGCCCATCGGCGCAGAACAGCGGCTGGAACTGGAGTGCCCGGCCAAGGTGAATCTCACGCTGGACGTTCTGGAGCGGCGTCCCGAGGACGGCTACCACTACATCCGCTCCGTCATGGTTCCGATTTCCCTGTGCGACCGCCTCATCCTGGAGCCGGCGCCGGAGGGCATCACCCTCGAGTGCACCCCCGCCGTCACCGGGCGGGTGGAAGAGAACCTGGCGTACCGGGCGGCCGTGCTGCTTCGCGAGGCCACCGGCTACCCGGGGGGCGTAAGGATCCGCCTGGAGAAGGCAATCCCGGTGGCAGGGGGCCTGGCCGGCGGGTCCACCGACGCCGCGGGGGTCTTGCTGGGGCTCAACCGCCTCTGGGGCACGAGGCTCACCCGGGAGGAGCTGATCCGCCTCGCCGTCCGGTTGGGTTCTGACGTTCCCTTCTTCATCGTCGGGCGGCCGGCCCGGGTGGAGGGGGTTGGGGAGCGCGTGACGCCGGTTCCGGCGGCCCGGCCGCTCTGGCTGGTGGTGGCCACGCCGCCCGTGGCGAAGTCGACAGGCAAGGTGTACGAGCTCTTCGACCAGTTGCCGTCGGTCCCGTTCCGTCCAGATGCCGCGGCTGTGGAGGCGGCGCTGGCCGAGGGTGACCCGGTGGGCGTCGCCCGGGGGCTGTGCAACGTGTTTGAGGCCGTGATGCTGCCGCGCCACCCGGAGATCGCCCGCCTCAAGGAGGCACTGCTGGCGGAGGGCGCACTCGGGGCCGTGATGTCCGGAGCGGGCCCCACGGTGTTCGGGCTGGTGCCCGACGAGGTGGCCGGGGCCGCCCTGCTCGACCGGATCCGCCCCCTGGCCCGGGGAGCCTGGTTGACCCGTTGCGCCGCAGCGCCTAGCGCGGCATGCGGGGCCGATAGCTGCTGATCACGCCGCGCGTCCAGGACGCGCGCCGGAACCGCGGGTAGGCGGCCCGGCGATGCCGGCGCCGCAGGGCCCGGGCGATGGTCCGGAGCAGGAGGACCGCCAGGGCCAGCCCGGCTGCGCACCAGGCCAGGATCCGCAGGACCTTGAGGATAAGGACCCCGGGACCCGGCGAGGCTGCTGCCGCCTGGACCGGGCTGCTCACCCCCACCGTCTCTGCCGCAACGAGCGGCACCGTACCCAGCGCCACGTCGCCGTCCCGCACCTCCAGGGTACCGACCTGCTGCCCGGCGGTCACGGGCGCCTCAACCTCCGCAGGGAGGTGGGGCACCAGCGTGACGCCGGGCTCGTCCGCGTCCAGCGGCGCGGAGACGGAGAAGGAGCCCGAGGCCATCACTGGGACGCTGGGGGCCTCGCCCTGGGTCACGGGCACCTCGCCCCAGGCGGAGCCCTCTGTGACGGCGTCGACCACGTGGAACGCCGAGAAGCCGAACTCGAACAGCTGGCGCATGTCCTCCAGCTCGGTCGCCTTGTTCTCGTAGCCCATGGTGACGCCGATCAGGGCCTGCTCACCCCTCTCGGCCAGGGCGGCCAGAGTGAAGCCGGCCTCTTCGGTGAAGCCTGTCTTACCAGCCTTGAAATCGGGGTAGAGCTGGAAGAAGTCGTTCAAGAGGTTGTAGTAGGTGCCGTTCTGCTCCTTGCCTGGCCAGTCGAAGGACTGGGTGGCCGCAATCCGCACGATGATCGGATTGGACAGTGCGGCCCGGGCGATGCGGGCCAGGTCCTCTGCGGTGGTATAATGATTGGGATCGTGCAGGCCGTGCGGGTTGACGAAGTGGCTGTGGGTAGCCCCGAGCTCCCGGGCCGTCTCGTTCATCCAGGAGACAAACTGCTGGGTGTCGCCCCCCGCCACCCCTTCGGCGATGGCGTCGGCGCAGTCGTTGCCCGAGCGGAGCAGGAGGCCGTATAACAGGTACTCGAGGGGCTCTTCGTCACCCTCGCTGATCGAGCAGGTGGCGGAGTCGGGCCCCTTGTCCACTGCAGAGCGGCTGACCCGGATGATCTGGTCCAGTTTGCCGCGCTCCACGGCCACCAGGGCGGTGAGCAGCTTCGTGGTGGAAGCCGGGTAGAGGCGCTTGGAGCCGTTCTGGTCGTATAACACCTGGCCGGTGTGAGCGTCCATCAGAAGAATGGCCTCGCCCCGCAGCGCGGGCGGCTCCGCGGCGAAGGCCGGTGACGGCGTCAGAATGAGGAGTCCCGTGATACCGCAAAATAACAAACGGCGCAACAACTGTACGCTACCCCCATGTCAGGCAGGCAAAGCTGATAATGCTATTCGCTGCCCGTTGAAGCCTCACCTCTGACAGGCGAAGATTTGCAGGAGTTCGCGTGGCGGGGCGAGAAGCAGACTGCTTGTTTCGGCTGGATGGAGAATTAGGGGAGAGATCGGACGTGGCCGTCAACGTCGTCGTTCTGGCAGGTGCCGCCAACGGCGGGCCCCTGCGGGAGGTCAGTCCAGCACCGAATGAGGCGCTCGTTGAGATCAACGGCAAGCCCATGATCCAGTATGTCATCGACGGCCTGGAGCAGGCCAAGTCCGTGGGGCGCATCGTGATCGTGGCGCCTCCGGGAGAGGTGGAGCCCCACGTCCACGGCCGGAACCTGGAGTTCGTACCCAGCCGTGGTCACATCGTCGACAACATCCTGGAGGCCCTGAAGGTGCTGCCGGACGACGAGGAGTTCCTCGTGGTCAGCAGCGACATTCCCCTCGTGACGGGCCAGATCATCGACGACCTGATCGCGCTGTGCCGGCAGCGGCCCGCTGATCTTTACTATCCGATCGTGGAGCGGCAGGTGGCGGAAGCGCGCTTCCCCACCGCGCAGCGGACCTACGTCACCCTGCGGGACGGCGCGTTCACCGGGGGCAACATCTTCCTGGTAAACCCCGCCATCGTGGGGCGCGTGGAGCAGAAGATCCGCGCCTTCCTGGACTACCGCAAGAGCCCCATGAAGATGGTAAGCCTGCTGGGCGTGGGGTTCACTCTGCGCTACCTGCTGCTGAAGAACCTGACCCTGCAGGAGCTGGAGGAGAAGGTCTCGCGCATGCTGGACATCCGGGGAGCCGTGGTGGTGGCCCCCTGGCCCGAGGTGGGCATGGACGTGGACAAGCCCAGCGACCTCGAACTGATGCGCGCGATCCTGAAGTAACGGTGCGCGCAGGGCAGACGGGGGGCGGTGCAAATCGATCGCATGAACCGGAGTCAGCGGTTGGTGGCCATCATGAGGCTGCTCTCGGAGCGGCCTGGGGAGTTGTTGCCGCTCAGCTTCTTTACGGAACGGTTCGGCACCGCCAAGTCCACCATTTCGGAGGATCTGGCGCTGGTGAAAGAGGCGCTGGAGGCGGACGGGTCGGGCCGCCTCCGCACCCACCCCGGCGCGGCGGGCGGGGTGCAGTACTGGCCGCTGCCCTCCGCGGCCGAAGAGCAGGAGACCATTCAGGAACTCTGCCGCCTGCTCAGTGACCCGGGGCGGATTCTGCCCGGGGGCTTCGTCTACATGACCGACCTGCTCACCCACCCCATCTGGAGTGCCCGTATCGGCGCAATCCTGGCCGCGCGGTTCATCGACGCCGAGCCCGACGTGGTGTTGACCGTGGAGACCAAGGGGATCCCCCTGGCGCTCATGGTCGCCCGGGCCCTGGGGCTGCCCATGGTGATGGCCCGGCGCGAGGGCCGGGTGACGGAGGGCCCGTCGGTCACGCTGCACTACATCTCGGGCTCCTCCCGTCGCATCCACACCATGACCGTAGGGCTGCGGGCCCTCCGGCGCGGTTCCCGGGTGCTGGTGGTGGACGACTTCATGAAAGCCGGCACGACGGCCAAGGCTATGGTCGACGTGGCCGGCGAAATGGGCGCCACCGTGGTGGGGGTGGGCATCTTTGTCACCACCGCGCTCCCGGAGCGGAAGCAGGTGGAGCACTACACTTCCCTGCTTACCCTGCAGGACGTCGACGAGGAGCAACGGGTGGTGCGCGTGGTTCCGGCCCAGCGACCAACGAAGGAGTGACCCGTGCGTGGTAACACTGTCAGACATCCAAAATGCCCGGACTCTGCTCGCAGATCATATTAAGAAGACGCCGCTGCTCAAGAGCCCCGACATCGCTGCACACCCTGGGTTGGATGTCTACCTCAAGGCGGAAAACCTCCAGCGCGCCGGCTCGTTCAAGGTTCGGGGCGCGCTGAACAAGATCTACTCCCTTACCGAGGAGGAGCGGGCCCGCGGGGTGATCGCTGCCTCGGCGGGCAACCACGCGCAGGGCGTGGCCCTGGCGGCAGGCAGCCTCGGCATCCGCGCCGTCATCTGCATGCCGGAGGGGGCTCCCATCTCCAAGGTGGAGGCGACCCAGTCGTACGGCGCCGAGGTCGTGCTCCACGGCTCCACTTACGACGACGCTTACGAGAAGGCCCGCGAGCTGCAGGCCGCCCACGGCTACACGTTGATCCACGGCTTCGACGACCCGTACACCATCGCGGGTCAGGGGACCATCGGGTTGGAGATCCTGGAGCAGCTCCCCGAAGTGGCGACGGTGCTGGTGCCCGTCGGCGGCGGCGGGCTGATCGCCGGCATCGCGCTGGCCCTGAAGTCGCTGCGGCCGGATGTGCGGGTCGTCGGCGTGCAGGCGGCGGGCGCCCCGGCCGTCTTCCTCAGCCGCCAGCACGGCGAGCTGATGGCCACCCAGTCGGTGCACACCATCGCCGACGGCATTGCCGTCAAACAGCCGGGCCGGCTGTGCTGGGAGATCATCCGCCAGTGCGTCGACGACGTGGTGCTCGTGGACGAGGAGGAGATCGCACAGTCGATCCTGTACCTTCTGGAGCGGGCGAAGTTGATGGTGGAAGGTGCCGGCGCCGTGGGGATGGCCGCCCTCCTGGGCGACAAGGTGCCGGACCTCCGCGGGCCGGTCTGCGCCGTGCTGTCCGGCGGCAACATCGACGTCAACATCATCTCGCGCATCATCGAGCGGGGGCTGGTGAAAGCCGGCCGGTACATCCGGATCTCCACTTTCGTCCCGGATCGCCCGGGCGGGCTGCAGGAGCTGCTCGCCACCGTGGCCCGGGCGGGGGCAAACGTAATCAGCGTCCACCACGAGCGCTGGCTGAACAGCGTGACCATCGGCGAGGTGGAGATCGACCTTGCCCTCGAAACCCGCAACGCACGGCATGTCGACGAGATCCTGAGTACCCTGAAGGCGAAGGGATACCAGGTCTCGATCATCCCGCCATTTCGTCCAAACGCGTAGAAGCCACATGCACAGCAGGGGGGAGTGAGGGGGATGACGATCCTGCATCGTCCGGCGGAGTGGTACCGGAACGTGCTGGTGGGGAGCGCGGCGCTGTCGGTGGCCATGGTGCCGATCGTGGCGCTCTTGCTGCACGGCCACCTGCCGCTCTGGCTGCACATCCCGCTGGTGGGGTGCGCTCTGACGCTGATGGCGCTGAGCGCGCTGGCGGCGGGCGCGGCCGCGGCCGAGTTCCGGGGCCGCAGCGCCCAGACGCCGAAGGCGGAGTAGCACACAAGACCGCGCGCCGGCGCCGGGGGTTACCCTGGCGCCGGCCTGCGCGTCAGCCCCCGAACACTCTGCGAACATTTGCACGGTTTTTTCGGCGCGTCTGGCAGGAAAGAGTTGGAATCGCAGAGAAGTACTTCCACGCCACAACGCGTAAGGAGGTACGAAACCATGCGGATCACCAATGTGCGCATCCACCAGTTTGAGGGCGAGGGCAAGGTGAAGGCGTTCTGCACGGTGGTGTTTGACGGCGTGCTCACGGTGACCGACCTGAAGGTCGTGGCCGGTTCCAAGGGCCTCTTCGTCTCGATGCCCAGCCGCAGGAACAAGGACGGCCAGTACAAGGACATCGTCTACCCGTGCACGGCGGAGATGCGCCAGGCCATCCAGGAGGCGGTGCTGGGCGCCTATCGGGCGCTCGTGCGCTCCGACGCAGAGGAAATCTCGGTGTCGGCTCCAGTTGCCGTCCCGGAGGTGGAGTCCGGGCTGGAGGGCGAGCCGGCGCTCGAACTGGATTCGGGGCTGGACGGGATGACCGGGATGGAGGCGGAGCCCGAGCTGGATGCGGAGCTGGAGCTGGCGACGGCGGGAGGCGCGTATCTGCAGCATGGATAGCGTCCCGGACAGGGGGTACAGGCCCGGCGCACTGGGGGTGCCGGGTCTTTTTCCCTTGTATCGGTTAGCTGCTGTGGTATAATGGCTCCGGATTAAGACGGGGGGAGGAGTCCCATGTCGGACGTCACCGCCGTACTGCTTGCAGCCGGCCAGGGAACACGCATGAAGTCCGATCTGGTCAAGGTGATGCATCCCATCGCCGGCAAACCGATGCTCGGCCACGTCGTGGACAACTTACGCCGGGCCGGGCTGGAAGACATCATCGTGGTGGTCGGCCACCAGCAGGAACGAATTCGCGCTTATCTGGGCAACAGCGTTCGGTATGCAGTTCAGGAACAACAACTGGGCACGGGTCACGCCGTGCTGCAGGCTGCGCCGCTGATCGACGAGGCCGCGGGAGAGCACGTGCTGGTCCTGTACGGCGACCAGCCCTTCATCGGGCCGGAGTTGATTCGGCGGCTGATTCGCGCCCACGTCGAGGCCGGTGCCGCCTGTACGTTGCTGACAGCAGAGGTTTCGAACCCGGCCATGCTGGGGCGGATCCTGCGCGACCGGGAGACCGGGGCGTTCGTGGGCAGCGTGGAGTACAAGGATGCGACGCCGGAGCAGCGCCAGATCCGCGAGATCTGGCCGGGCGTGGTCATGTTCCGGCGGGAGGGTTTCACCGGCCTTCTCAGGCGCCTTGATCGCAACAACGCCCAAGGCGAATACTATCTCCCCCAGGCCTGGGAGTTCCTCCTGCGGGCGGGCGAAAAGGTGCAGGCGCTGCCCCTGGCGACGGAGGAGGAGGCCCTGGCGCCCAACGACCGCGTGCAGATGGCCCAGGCCGAGGCTCGCCTCCGCCGCATGATCAACGAGCGGCACATGCTGAACGGGGTTACGATCATCAACCCCGACGCCACGTACATCGACGAAGAGGTCGAGATCGAGCGTGACACCGTCATCTGGCCGTTCACCTTCCTGCGGGGCAAGACCCGCATCGGGCGGAACTGCCAGATCGGCCCCATGTCCACCGTCGTCGACTCGACCATCGACGACGGGTCCACGGTGATGCAGTCGGTGGTGGAGGAGTCTTACGTCGGCCCGAACTGCCGCATCGGCCCGATGGCGCACCTGCGTCCTGGCTGTTATCTGGAGGGCGAGGCGGAGATCGGCAACTACGCCGAGCTCAAAAAGGCCAAGGTCGGCCGCGGCGTCAAGTGCCACCACCACTCCTATCTGGGCGATGCGACCATCGGTGCCCGGGCCAACATCGGCGCCGGCACGATTACCGCCAACTACAACGGCATTGAGAAGTTCCATACCGAAATCGGTGCGGGCGCGTTTATTGGCACCAACGTGAATCTGATCGCGCCGATCACCGTGGGTGAGGGCGCACTGGTGGCCGCGGGTTCCACGGTGGGACCGCGGGCCCAGATCCCGGCGGATGCGCTCGTGGTGGAGCGGGCCCCGGTGGTCGTCAAGGAAGGCCGCGTCGCCAGGATGAAGGAAGCCTGGCGCAAGCGGAAGGAGAATAGGGAGGGCGTTTAGCAGTGGTACCGTACCCGGATCGGAAGCTGAAGATTTTCTCCGGCAATGCCAACCTTCCGCTGGCCAGAGCGATCGTCGAGCACATGGGAATCAGCCTCGGCAATATGAACGTGGGCCGGTTCTCCAACGGCGAGATCCGCGTGGACATCAACGAGTCGGTGCGGGGTACGGACTGTTTCGTGCTCCAGTCCGGCGTCCATCCGGTCAACGAAAACGTGATGGAACTGCTCGTGATCGGCGACGCCCTCCGGCGGGCCAGCGCCCGCCGGATCACCGCGGTAGTGCCTCACTTCCCCTACGCCCGGCAGGACCGCAAGGCCCGGGGGCGTGAACCCATCACCGCAAAGCTGATGGCGAACCTGATCACCGAGGCGGGCTTCAGCCGGCTGCTGACCATCGATTTGCACGCGGCGCAGATTCAGGGCTTCTTCGACATCCCGGTGGACCACCTGCAGGCTGGTCCCCTGATCGCCAACTACTTCAAGCAGAAGGGCCTGAAAAACGCGGTAGTCGTCTCGCCCGACACCGGCGGAGTTCCGCGGGCCCGCGACCTCGCCGAGCGCCTGGGGGTCGGGCTGGCCATCATCGATAAGCGCCGCCCCGAGCCCAACGTGGCGGAGGTGATGAACATCATCGGCTCCGTAGAGGGCAAGGCGGCGATCATGGTGGACGACCTGATCGACACGGCCGGCACCATCGTCAGTGGCGCCGAGGCACTCCTGAAGCGGGGCGCGACCGAGGTCTATGCCGCCTGTACCCACGCGGTGTTCAGCGGCCCGGCGTACGAGCGGCTGGCCAACAGCCCCTTCAAGGAGATCGTGGTGACCGACACGATTCCCGTGGACCACACCAAGCTGGCAGACAAGATCCGGGTGGTTTCCGTGGCGCCGCTGCTGGCCAAGGCGATCATCCGCATTCATGAGGACTTGTCGGTTTCAAAGATCTTCGAAGAGGAACCCCGACTTTGATTCCCCGTCACTGCGAGGCATCCCGGCGTACCGTCGGGGTGCCGTTTCGTTGCGCTCAGCGTTTTCGCAGAATCGCCGGCTGTGGTAAAGTAATGCGTGTCGAACCGCACACGGGGAGAATCAGATCATGCCCAAGCTGATCGCGGGTCTCGGCAATCCCGGCCCCCGCTACGCCAACACCCGGCACAACGTGGGCTGGATGTTACTGGATGCGTTCGCCCGCAAGCACGGGGTGGCGGTGGACCAGCGCGGATTTGAGGGCCTGTACGGCGAACTGCGCTGGGGGCCGGACGCCGAGAAGGTGCTGCTACTTAAACCCTTGACCTACATGAACCTGAGCGGACGGTCCGTGGCCCAGGCGGCCCGGTTTTTCCGGATCGACCCTGCGGACGTGCTGGTGCTTCACGACGACCTGGACCTGGAGGTGGGTCGTCTGCGCCTGCGCGCCAGGGGGAGTTCCGGCGGGCACAACGGCATCAAGTCGATCATCGCGGAGCTGGGCACCGAGGCGTTCCCCCGGCTGAAGATCGGCATCGGCCGGCCGGCGCCCGGCTGGCAGGTGGTCGACTGGGTTCTCGCGCCCTTCGGGCCGGACGACGCGGCCACCGTAGCCGGGGTGCTGCCCAGGGCGGTCGCGGCGGTGGAGTGCTTCCTGACCGATGGCATCGAGGCGGCGATGAATCGCTACAATAGCGTAGGGAGCGAGTGATTTCCGCATGAACTGGGCGGTGTCCGTCAGGCGGGGGGTGCGCACCGGCCTCGAGGTACTCTGGGAGCTGGCGAAGGTCATCGTCCCGGCCACCGTTGTGATTCACGTGCTGGATCGGAGCGGGTGGCTCGGGCACTTGTCGGACTGGCTCAGCCCGCTCATGGGAATCTTCGGCCTTCCGGGCGAGTCGGCACTGGCGCTGGTATCGGCGAACCTGGTCAACTTCTATGCCGGGCTCGGCGTCCTGGTCGCACTGGGCCTCTCCGCCCGGGAGAAGACTATCCTGGCTGCGATGATCATGCTGAGCCACTCCGCCATCCAGGAGACGGCGTTGGTGGCGAAGGCAGGTGCGCGGGCTCGCTGGGTGGTGGCAGCTCGCACGGCGGCGATGTTCGCCGTTGCACTGGTGCTCAACTGGGTCCTACCCTAGGAGGAGCGCCATGGTCTGGCTTACATGGATCTGGGAAGGGCTCGTCGCCGGCGTGCTGGGGGTGGTCAAGCTCTGGTGGCTGCTCCTGCTGTTCGTGGCCATCCAGCTGCTCAAGGATTCCGGGTGGCTGCCCCGCGTCGCCCGCCACGCAGTGCCGGCGCTCCGCCCCTTGCGGCTGCCGGCCGATGCCGCCGTGCCGATGGTGGCGGGGCTGGGGATTGGGCTCACCTACGGTGCGGGCGTCCTGCTGCAGACCGCCCGGGAGGGGCGGCTGAGCCGGAACGAGTTGACCGTGATGTGCGTCTTCCTCGGCGTCTGCCACGCTATTGTGGAGGAGACCGTTCTTTTTACCGCGGTCGGTGCCAGCGGCCTGCTCCTGCTGGCCGTCCGCTTCAGCGCCGCCTGCGTGGCCGGCTGGCTGGCGGCCCGGGCGTGGCTGCCCCGCCTGGCTGATGTGGAACCGGTATCGGAGCCGGCGCCCGGGAGGGCGCAGGCCCGCTGACCGCCAATTGCGCTTTGGCGGGAGCCAGACTTCCGCGGCGCGACTCGGGCTGTAGCCCCCACCCAAGCGGGCTAGAGCCCTTGGTGGCGTTTGCTTCCTGAAGCGGGGAAGCGCGCCCCCACGCTCACCCCCGGGCTCGGGGGCACACTCTGGGGAGGTTCCCGCATGCCTAATGAGACCTTGCTTCAGCTTCTCCAGGCTGCGCCGGAGTTCAGTTCGCTTCATGACGGCCTGAAGCGCGGCCTGGCCGAGCAGATGGTCTACGGCGTGGCCGGGTCGCTGAAGAGCGCGCTCGCAGCGGCACTGCGACGGCAGACCGGCCGTCCGGTCCTGGTCATCGCCGCGACGCTGCAGCAGGCCGTACGCTTCCGTGACGACCTGATGACCTGGCTCCCTGCGGAGGACGTGGTGCTCTTCCCGCCGATGGAGTACCTGCCCTTCGAGGTGGTGGCCCACTCGCCCGAGGTAGTCGGCCAGCGGCTGGCCGTGCTGGAGCGGCTGGCGCGCGGCGAGAACCTGGTCGTGGTCGCCCCCGCCGCCGCCCTGTACCGCAGCCTCACGCCGCGTGCGGTCTTCCAGAGCGCCCTGCTCACCCTGGCTCCCGGCCTGCGCATCGAGCGGGATGAGCTGGTGGCGCGGCTGGCCCGGCAAGGGTACGAGCGGGTCGACATGGTGGAGTCCAAGGGGCACATGGCGGTGCGGGGCGAGATCGTCGACCTCTTCCCGCTGGCGGGAGACTACCCGCTCAGGATCGCGTTCTGGGGCGACGAGATCGACGAGATCCGGCGCTTCGACCCGGCCACCCAGCGGACCGTGGAGCGGCTGGAGACCGCCGCGGTGGGGCCGGCGCGCGAGTTCATCCTGCCCGAGACAGGAATCGACCAGGCGATTGCCCGCATTCGCCGTGACCTGGAGCAGACGGTGGCCCGGCTCCGCAAGATGCGGGCCCGGGATGGGCAGGCGGAGGGGCAGGCCCCGCTGCTGCAGCCCGCCGATGCGGCAGAGCGGCTGGAGGAGCGCGTGGAGGGCCATCTGGCCAAGCTGGAACAGCAAATCTACTTTTCGGGGTTGGAACAGTACGCCACCTTCTTCTACGAGAAGATGGAGACCCTGGTCGATTACTTCCCGGAGCCGCCGCTGGTCTTCGTGGACGAGCCGGCCCGCATCCGCGACGCCAGCGCCAAGCTGGAGGGCCGCGACGCGGACCGGCAGGTGGCGATGATGGAGCGGGGCAACCTGCTCCCGGGCCAGCTGGGCCTCTACCTCGATTACCACGCGCTGTTCCAGCGGTGCCGGCAGGGCAGCACCATCTACTTCAGCGCGCTGGGCCGGGGCATACCGGGCATCCGGCCGGCCAACGAGGTGGGCTTCACGGCCACCGCCATGCAGGAGTTCCACGGGCAGTGGCCTCTCTTCATGGAGGAGCTCACGCGCTGGAAGAAGCAGGGTTATCGGATCGTCGTGCTCGCCGGGACCCAGGAGCGGCAGCAGCGCCTGCGGGAGCTGCTGCTGGAGGCCGACGTGGAGAGCGGCGCCGGCGCCCCCGGCGCCGAGGTGGCCGTGCCGCCGTCCGGGGCCGTCTGGGTGGGCATCGGGTCACTGGAGGGCGGCTTCCAGTGGCCGAGCCAGCGGCTGGTCACGGTGACGGATGCCGAGATTCAGGGCCGCCCGCGCAGGCGGCGCCGCGCCGGGGTGGTGCAAGGCGCGGCGGGGGCCGCCGGGGCCGGCGGGCGGCACGCGGCGCGCATCGCCAGCTACCAGGACCTCCAGGTGGGCGACTACGTGGTGCACGCCACCCACGGCATCGGGCGGTACCTGGGCGTCCGCTCCGAGACCATCCTCGGCGTCACGCGCGACTACCTGGTGATCCAGTACGAGGGGAGCGACCGGCTCAAGATCCCCACCGAGCAGGTTGACCAGATCCAGAAGTATGTTGGCGCCGAGGGGCACGAGCCCAAGATCAACCGGCTGGGCGGCGGCGAGTGGGCGAAGGTCAAGACCCGGGTCAAGGAGTCGATCCGGGAGATGGCGGCGGAGCTGCTCCGCCTGGCGGCCATCCGGCAGACCCAGCCCGGCATCGCCTTCCCGCCGGACACGCCCTGGCAGCGGGACTTCGAGGATGCGTTCCCCTACGAGGAGACGCCGGACCAGCTGAAGGCCATCGCCGAGATCAAGGCGGACATGGAGAAGCCCCAGCCGATGGACCGGCTGCTCCTGGGCGACGTGGGCTACGGCAAGACCGAGGTGGCCCTAAGGGCTGCCTTCAAGGCCGTGACGGCCGGCAAGCAGGTGGCCTTCCTGGTGCCCACGACCATCCTCGCCCAGCAGCACTACGCCACGTGCAAGAGCCGAATGGAGGGCTTCCCGATCAACGTGGCCGTGCTGAACCGGTTCAAGAGCCCCAGGGAGCAGGCCGAGATTCTGAAGGGCCTGGCCGACGGGCGCATCGACCTGGTGATCGGCACCCATCGCCTGCTCTCCGACGACGTGAAGTTCAAGGACCTGGGGCTGCTCATCGTGGACGAAGAGCAGCGCTTCGGCGTGGCGCACAAGGAGAAGATCAAGCAGCTCAAGGCGAACGTCGACGTGCTGACGCTGTCCGCCACCCCCATCCCGCGTACCCTGCACATGGCGATGGTCGGCATGCGGGATATGTCGGTGATCACCACCCCGCCGGAGGACCGGTACCCGGTGGAGACGTTTGTGGCCGAGTACGACGACGCCCTGGTGCAGGACGCGATCGGCCGCGAGCTGGCCCGGGGCGGGCAGGTCTTCTATGTGCACAACCGGATCCAGGACCTGGACAAGGTGGCCAGCCGCCTCCACCAGCTGGTTCCCGAGGCGCGCATCGCGGTGGCGCACGGGCAGATGGCGGAGGACCGGCTGGAGCAGATCCTCCTGGATTTCATGGAGGGCGAGTACGACGTCCTGGTGGCTACCACCATTATCGAAAATGGGATCGACATCCCTCAGGTGAACACCATCATCGTGGACGAGGCCGACCACATGGGGCTGAGCCAGCTCTACCAGCTGCGGGGCCGGGTGGGGCGGTCCAACCGGCTGGCCTACGCGTACTTCCTCTACCGGCGGGACAAGGTGCTCACCGAGGCCTCCGAGAAGCGCCTGCGCGCGATCAAGGACTTCACCGAGCTGGGCTCAGGGTTCAAGATCGCCATGCGCGACCTGGAGATCCGCGGCGCAGGCAATATCCTGGGTCCCGAGCAGCACGGGTTCATCGTGAGCGTCGGTTTCGACCTCTACACCCAGCTGCTCGAGGAGGCCGTGCGCGAGCTGAAGGGCGAGCCGGCACCGCCGGTAGAGGTGCAGGCCAACATCGAGCTTCAGGTGGATGCCTTCATCTCCGACCAGTACGTGCCCGACGCCCGGCAGAAGATCGACGCGTACAAGCGCATCATCGCCATCCGTTCGCTGGCCGACGCGGAGGATGTGGCGGACGAGCTGGTGGACCGCTTCGGTTCCCTGCCCGATCCGGTGAAGAACCTCCTCGACATCGCCCGGCTCAAGGTCCACTGCAACCGCCTGGGCATCACCGCCATCACACAGATGCGGGACCGGGTGACCGTGAAGTTCCAGCCGGCGGAGGCGGCCCGCTTCCCGTTTGACCGGCTGGCCACACTCAACCGCAAGCCCGAGTTCCGCGGGCGCATCGAGATCCCGCGCGGGCTCAAGCGCTCGAGTTTCGTGGTGAACGTGCGCGGGCTGGATCCCCGCTCGCTCCTGCGCACGCTGCTCCTGCTGATGGAGCAGCTGCATGAGTTCACGGTCGCCTCTGTCAGGTAGAAGTGCGCCTGTGCTGCCAGCTTCTGCATAGAATGTCACCGGAACGCCCCGGTGGGGCGGGTTGCCAGAGGGTGCATAGGGGTTGTCAGGGCTGCCGTATACTAACGGCAGTCGAGCCGAAGTCGCTGCCTACAGAGGAGGGTTGTACTTGAAGGCCACAGGCATAGTCAGGCGCATTGACGACCTGGGCCGGGTTGTCATCCCCAAGGAGATCCGTAGAACCCTTCGGATCCGGGAGGGCGATCCCCTGGAGATCTTCGTCGATCGGGATGGCGAGGTCATCCTCAAGAAGTACTCGCCGATCGGGGAACTGGGGGAGTTTGCCAAGGAGTACGCCGACTCTCTCTACGAGGCTGTCGGGCATACTGCACTGATCGCCGACCGGGACACGATCATCGCCGTAGCCGGGGCTCCGAAAAAGGAATTTCTGAACAAGCCCATCGGTTCGCTGGTGGAGCGGTCCATGGAGGACCGCCGTTCGATTACGGTGCTCAAAGCGGGGGAGGCGAAGCAGCGCGGCTCCATCATCGGCGATGACGAGGAGGAGAACCGCTTTCCTGTGTACGTAATCGCCCCGATCGTGGCGGGGGGCGACCCGATCGGCGCCGTGATCATCTGCTCCCGGGAGCCCGATGCCACGATGACGGAGACCGAGGTCAAGCTCGCCGAGACGGCCGCCGGCTTCCTCGCGAAACAGATGGAGCAATAGCGGAGAACCCTCTGCCGTTCAGGAGCAGTCCACTGACTCCTGAACGGTTTTTCTTGAAACAGGGGCGCCCCGCCCTTTACGACGGTCGAAGGGTGGGATACCATGTGAAGGATTGAGCGGTTCTCGCCGGGGATGCCCGGTGCGGTAGGAGGGGCTGTATGCAGGCACGCAGGCGCGAATCGTTCCTTCGCGGCGCGCTCATCCTCACGCTGGCCACGCTGATCAGCCGGCTGCTCGGCCTGCTCTACAAGCCGGTAATCGCCCGCATCTTCGCCCCGTACGACGGTCGGGGAGGAGCGGCGGGACTGGGCCTCACGCAGGTACCAGTGACCGCGTACCAGATCGTCCTTTCGTTCACTTCGGTGGGCCTGAACATCGGCATCGCCAGGCTGGTCGCCGAGCGCATGGCGCTGGGCGACAGCCAGGGCGCCCGCCAGGTGTTCCGCTCCTCGCTCGCCCTGATGGCCGGCCTGGGCCTTGCGGGCGCCCTGGGTTTCTTCTTCGGGGCGCCGTGGATCGCCCGGGCGGTCTCGCCTGAGGTGGCCGAGTCTGCGCTGGGCTTCCGCGCGATGGCGCCGGCGCTCTTCATCACGTCGGTGCTGGCCGCGTTCCGCGGGCTGTTTCAGGGGTTCGAGCAGATGACCGCCAACGCGCTCTCGCAGATCGTCGAGCAGGTGGTGCGCGTGGCGACGGGGTTGGTGCTGACCTGGCTGCTGGTGCGGGTCTCCGTGCCCATGGGCGCCGCGGGGTTCAACCTGGGCGACGTGGCCGGCGCGGCCGCCGCGCTGGTGTACATGCTGGTCCTGTTCGGGCGTGAGCGGCGGGCCCTGTGGCAGGCGGAGCAGGCCGCCGCGGGCTCCGAACCGCTCCCCGCGGTTCAACCGCTGCCGGGCGGCCTGCGCCTGTACGCCCGCATCTTCGCCGTGGCCGGGCCCATCACCATCGTCGGCGCGATCGTGCCGCTCATGATGGCAGCCGACGCGGTCTTCGTGTTCCGGGCCCTGTCGGCGCACGGCGTGGTGGGTGCCGACGCCCAGGAGCAGTACGGGCTGCTCACGAACGCCTTCATGATCGCAAACCTGCCGGCGATCGTCTCCACCGCCGTGTACACGGCGATCCTGCCGGCCGTGACCGCAGCGGTGGCCGCGGGGAAGCCCCGCGAGGCCCTGCGGCGGACCCGCCAGGCCTATCGCCTCACCTTCCTGCTGGGCGTCCCGGCCCAGGCAGGGCTGTGGGCGCTGGCCACGGGAATCTACCGGCTGATCTACGGCGCGCCCAGTGGCGGCCCGGCCACAGCGGCGATGGCCTGGGCGACGCTCCCCATCATGCTGCAGCAGACGACCGCCGGCGTGCTGCAGGGCGTAGGCTGCATCGGGCTGACCGTGGGGAACTTCGCCCTGGGGCTTGCGGTCAAAGTAGTGTTGACGGCACTCTGGACAGGCCCTTACGGCATCGCAGGGGCGGCGTGGGCCACGGCCGTCGGGTTCGCCGTGACTGCCTTCCTTAATCTGGTCGGTGTGGAGCGGCACCTCGGACATGCTTTCCTGACCCGGACCATGCTCTGGCGGCCGCTGTTCTGCGCCCTGCTGATGGTGGGCAGCCTCCGGTGGCTTGGCCCGCGCGTGCCGGAGGGCAACCTCGGCCTGCTGGCCGAGATTGCCGCCGGGGCGGCGGTGTACGGCGCCGCACTCTTGGTGACGGGAGGCGTCCGCCGGCGCGACGTGGCCGCGCTCCCTCGCATCGGGCCGCGGCTGGCTGTGGTGCTGGGGCGCACCGGGCTCCTGCGGTAGACAGAAGGACAGACGTGGTAACGGATTCGGTCCGCACCCGCGGGGCGGGGGCACAGGGGGGTTCATCGTTGCAGCAGTCCACGGCCGAGGGGTTCATGCGGGGAGCCCTCCTGATTACGGTTGGCTCCCTGATTTCCCGCGCGCTCGGCGTCTTCTACCGCCCGGTCGCCCAGCTCGCCCTGGGGGAGGACGGCCTGGCTCTCGTCACGCCGCCGAACAACGTCTACATGCTGATCCTGGCCATCTCCTCGACGGGGCTCAACGTGGCGATCTCCCGCCTGGTCTCGCAGCGGTTGGCGGTGGGCGACCTGCGGGGGGCCCGGAGGGTGGTGCGGGTCGCCACGATGGTCCTGGCCGTCAGCGGGGCGGCCTTCAGCCTGTTCTTTGCGATTGCCGCCCCGTGGATGGCGCGGATGCAGCAGTTTCCGGAGGCCACCCCCGGCTTCCTGGCGCTATCGCCGGCGATTCTCATGGTGACGCTGGAGGTGGCCCTGCGCGGCCTTTACCAGGGCATGCAGCGGATGCGCCCGGCCGCGGTGACCATGGTCCTCGAGCAGGTGGGGCGCGTCCTGCTCGGCCTCACCGGGGTTTTCCTGCTCACTCCCGTGGCACTCAACCTGGGCGCAGCCGCCTTCAATGCCGGCAATACGGTGGGCGTCTTCATCGGGCTGCTCTATGCCGGCTACATCTACCTGCGGGAGCGGCCCATGGCCGGATGGACGACGGTCACCCCGGGCGTCGAGTCTTGGGAGGACATGCCAAGGGGACAGCTCCTGCGCCAGATCCTGGGCATCGCGCTGCCCCTCACCTTCCTGGGCGCGGTTGTACCGCTGATGTCGCTGGCCGACAGCGCCCTGATCACGAACCGGCTGTTGGCCGCGGGGTTCGAGGAGGCGGAGGCCAAGCGGGCCCTGAGCTACATCACCAACGCGACGCAGATCCGGGACCTCCCCCTCATCATTGCCCAGGCGCTCTACGTGGCGCTGGTGCCGGCGGTGAGCGAGTCCATGGCCCTGGGACGGGTGGAGCAGGCGCGCCACCGGGCTGCGGCGGCCATGCGGCTCACCTGGCTGATCGGCCTGCCGGCCACCGCCGGGCTGGTGGTCGCCGCCCGGGAGGTCTACGGCGTGCTCTTCACCGGTCCCGGCTACTTCGTGATGGCGCCGCTGGGCTGGTCGACCATCCTCCTGATGCTGCAGCAGACCTCCTCGGGCATTCTGCAGGGGATGGGGCTGATCTGGCTCTCGGTGTGGAACCAGCTGGCCGGCGTGGTAGCCAAGATCGTGCTGACGTACTGGTGGACAGGCCTTCCCGCCTTTGGCGCGACCGGTGCGGCCTGGGCGACCACCGCCGCCTTCCTGCTCTCGGCGGGACTGAACCTGGCGGCGGTGCGCTCGCGGCTCGGGCTGAACCTGGGGGTGCGTCTGAACATCCTGCGGCCCCTGGTGGCCTCGCTGGTGATGTCGGGCGGCCTCGTCCTGGTCAGCCCGCTGGTGCAGAGGGCCATTCCCTGGACCCGGCTCTCCGGGCTGGTCACCATCGCCTTTGGGGTGCTCATCTACGGCGTGGCTATCCTGGTCCTGGGCGGGATCCGGCAGGCCGACCTGGAGCTGGTGCCCGGCATCCCGCCGGCGGCGATTCGCCTGCTGAGGCGGCTGCGGTTACTGCGCGACGAGTAGGAGGGCTCTACCGTGATCGACGAACTGGTGCAGGCGTTTGGAATCGATCTCTCCCGTGGTGTCGCGGTACGGGCGGCGGCGGAGTTGGACGTACTGAGCGGGCGGTGCGACCTGCCGCTCCTCATCTGCGCGGTTCCGCCCGGCGGCCTGGGCCGGCTGCAGTCCGCGCTGCTGGCGCACTACCCGCCTGACCATCCCGTGGGTCTCTACCGGGACGGTGCTGTGGGCCAGGCGCACCTGAGTGGTTTGGCGAGCCACGAGTGGGCAGACTATGAAGTAAGCCTGTTTCTCCCGCCCGCGGAGTCCGGGGAGACCACGCGCTGGCCGCTTGACCCGCTGGTGGAAGTGATGGCGCGGCTGCGGGCGCCCCATGGCTGCCCGTGGGACCGGGAGCAGAGCCACGCCAGCCTGCGCCGGTACATGCTGGAGGAGGCTTACGAGGTGGTGGAGGCCATCGACCAGGGAGACCCCGCCCACCTGTGCGAGGAGCTGGGCGACGTGCTGCTCCAGGTGGTCTTCCACGCGCAGATCGCCCGCGAGGCCGGCCACTTCGACATGCGCGACGTGGTGCAGGGCATCACGGAGAAGCTGATCCGGCGCCACCCGCATGTCTTCGGCGAGGCGGTGGCGAAGACCGCCGCGGACGTCACCCGCAACTGGGAGGCGATCAAGCGGGCGGAGCGCGGGCGTGAGGAGCCGGCGTCTGTTCTGAGTGGGATCTCCAGGGCGCTGCCGGCGCTCAGCCGTGCGCTCGAGATCCAGAAGCGGGCGGCCAAGGTGGGCTTCGACTGGCCCGACGCGGCCGGGCCGGCGGAGAAGGTGCGCGAGGAACTGGGGGAGGTGCTGGCCGCCGGGGCGTCCGAGCAGGAGGAGGAGGTCGGCGACCTGCTGTTTGCGGTAGTGAACCTGGCGCGCAAGCTGAAAATCGACCCTGAGATCGCGCTCAGCGGCACCAACGCCAAGTTCGAGCAGCGCTTCCGCCAGGTGGAGGAGCGGCTGGCCGAAAAGGGGCTGCGGGTGACGGACGTGAGTCTGGCCGAGATGGATGCAGTATGGAATGAGGTTAAGCAGGCGGAATTCCGGAAAAAATACAGGGAAAAATAACACCACTCGTAAAGGAAATGGAAGGAGTTCCGGAAACCCGCGCCGAATACGGCTCACGGGAATCGTACCCAATCTTACCTCGAAGGGGGAGACCGATTCTTGAACAAGCAGGAACTGGTCGCGAGCGTTGCGGAAAAGGCGGGCATGACCAAGAAGGATGCCGAGAAGGCCCTCAATGCTGTCGTGGAGTCGATCAAGGAAGCTCTGAACAAGGGCGACAAGGTTTCGCTGGTTGGCTTTGGCACGTTTGAGGTCCGCAACCGGGCTGCCCGTTCTGGCCGCAACCCGCGCACGGGCGACCCCATCAAGATTCCTGCCGGCAAGGTTCCGGCCTTCCGTCCCGGCAAGGAACTGAAGGAGAGCGTGTAAATCACGAGTTCTGGACCGGGCCCCCCACCAGGGGTCCGGTCTTCGTTATAGGGAGCGGTGTACATGCGGATCGACAAGTTCTTGAAGGTTTCCCGGATCATCAAGCGCCGCACGCTGGCCAAGGAGGTCTGCGACGCCGGCCGGGTGCAGGTGGGCGGCCGGCTGGCGAAGGCGGGAACGGAGGTGAAGCCGGGCGACGTCATTGCCATCGACTTCGGTCGGAGGCAGCTCACGGTGCGCGTGCTGGAGGTGCGGGAGCAGGTGCGGGCCGCCGAGGCCCGGGAACTGTACGAGGTGATCTCCGAGGAGTTCAAGCCGGACAGCCCGCTCCCCTACCTGGAGGATGACCCCGACTAGGCGCGCGGGCCGCCGCAAGGCGGTCCGCCTTTCTGTCACATAAGCAGCCGCCCGGCCGCATAGGATGGGACAGGTCCCCCGGGATGGGGGGTGCAGAGGAGGTCGGTCAGGGTGGAAGAGCGGACGTTCTATCGGGGGGAGGAGCGCACGCCGTACCGGGGGGACGAACGGGTGCCCGGGATGGGCGAGAGCGATGCCGGGGGTCACAGCCACTCGCTCACCATCGCCAACCGGGAACGGGTCCACATCACCGGCGTGATCGGCGTGGACAGCTTCGACGATGAGGAGGTCAACCTCGAGACGGAGATGGGCATGCTCACCATCCGCGGCGAGGAGCTGCAGATCAAGCAGCTGGACCTGGAAAAGGGGCAGTTCGCGGTGGAGGGCTACGTCAGCGCGCTGCAGTACGCCAGCCCGCGGCAGCGCAGCGTCCGGCAGACGCGCGGCCGGTCGTTCCTGGAGCGGCTGCTCCGGTAGCCGCCTTCACGGGGAAGAGGGTGGGGGGACAGTCCGATGCTGCGGATGGAGCTCCAGTTCTATGCGCTGTTCGTCACGATCCTCAGCGGCGTTGGACTGGGCCTCCTGTTCGACCTGCTGCGCGCCGTGAGAGGGTTCCTGCGCCCCGGCC
>Ga0134100_1001278_pt1 | contig 24124 bp, 26 predicted proteins | sample 11_taG_2_FD_94444 | JGI IMG/M metagenome (GOLD analysis project Ga0134100, IMG submission 94444) | Switchgrass degrading microbial communities from high solid loading bioreactors in New Hampshire, USA - 11_42_5_180_A3 metaG | ecosystem: Engineered > Bioreactor > Semi-continuous > Anaerobic >...
ACAGGGGAGCGCCGCACTGGTCGCAGAACTTGGCGTCCTCGTCGTTCAGCGCGCGGCAGTTGGGACAGTGGACCTTGACGACCGTCTCCGGGTCGGATGAACTCGCCACAGGGGAGGTCCGAACCTCGTCCAGGGCGTCCTTCACGAGGCCGCCCGCCGCGCGGGCCCAGGGGCTGAGGTCGTCGCGGGCCTTCTCCGGGTCGAGCACCAGCCCGGAGCCTGCCGCTCCCCGGGCCCCCACGCCCATCATGATTCCCCCGGCTAGCAGGAGTACGATGCCTCCGACGCCTCGCACCGCCATGCCCTTCATACTGGCGAAGGGATCGGAGAAGGGACCGGACAAGGGACCCGAAAAGGGATCAGCAAAGGGATCGATGAAGAAGTTCGAGAGAAACAGCAGGCCGCCCAGGACCATGACGCCCATGCCACTGTAGTAGATCGCCTTGCGTCCGCGTGAGATCTGTTGCTTGCCCATACGGTCGTGGCACCCCCTGTCGCCGCGCTTTTTCTACCTAAGATGATGGGTGAACGTCTGGTTGGGGTTCGCGACCGTTGGCGTATGCCTGCGAAAGCTGTTTCCAGCGACAAGCCGAACACCATCCAGATGACGAAGACCCTCCAGGTCGGCAGCGCGCAGATCGGCACGAGTGCGCCCCGTGCCGATCTGTGGGTTCACTTACAGATTACAGCAGCCCCATCTGCCGGGCCTTCTTCAGCCGTTCGCTCATCCGGTCCGGCGTCCAGGCCGGCTCCCATACGAGCCGCACGTCCACCTGGTTCACGCCGGGGATGGACTTGACCGCCGCCTCGGCCTGCATCTGAAGCAGCGGCCCGACCGGGCAGCCCGGGTACGTCAGCGTCATGTCGATGCCGACGTTGTTGTCCTCGGTGATCTCCACGTCGTAAACGAGCCCGAGGTCCACGATGTTGACGCGCAGCTCGGGGTCGTTCACCCGCTCGAGCACCTTCAGGACCTGCTCCTTCGTGATCTGCGCCACCCGTCCTCACACCTCCACCAGAATATCGTTCCCCTGAACAACCACCTCGTAGGTCTCCACCGGGGTGACGGCCGGGAGGGTGAGGGCCTTCCCGGTCCGGATGTCGAACCGGGCCCCATGCAGGGGGCAGGCCACCTGGTCGCCGATCACCTGGCCCTCGCAGAGCGAGGCTTCCGCATGGGTGCAGGTGTCATCGATGGCGTAGTATCCGTCGTCCAGGTGGAAAATGGCGATGGGATGACGCTTCACCAGCACCCGCTTGCGTCCGCCGGGCGGGATCTCGCCGACCTCTGCGACCTTGACCAGGGCCATGATGCTGCGACCTCCTTAGCCGACCGAGCCCTCCATCTCCATCTCGATGAGGCGGTTCAGCTCAACCGCGTACTCCATGGGCAGCTCCTTCGCGAAGGGCTCGATGAAGCCCATCACGATCATCGTCAGGGCCTGCTCCTCGGAGAGGCCGCGGCTCATCAGGTAGAACAGCTGCTCCTCGGAGACCCGGGAGACGGTGGCCTCATGCTCGATGGTGACGTTGGAGTTCTTGATGTCCATATACGGGATGGTGTGCGACTCGGAGCCGTCGTCGAAGATCAGCGCGTCGCACTCGACCTTCACCTTCGCCCGCTCGGCCTGCGGCTCCACGAGGATGTGGCCCCGGTAGGTGGTGTTGCCGCCCTCGCGCGAGATGGACTTGGAGGTGATGCGGGACGAGGTGTCGGGGGCGAAGTGGTAGATCTTCGCGCCGGCGTCCTGGATCATGCCCTTGGAGGCGACGGCGATGGAGATGACCTCGCCGCGGGCCCGGGGGCCCATCAGGTAGATCGCCGGGTACTTCATCGTCACCTTGGAGCCGATGTTCCCGTCGACCCACTCCATCACGGCGTCCTCGTAGGCCACGGCCCGCTTGGTCACCAGGTTGTAGACGTTGGTGGACCAGTTCTGGATGGTGGAGTACCGGCAGCGGCCGCCCTTCTTCACGATGATCTCCACCACCGCTGCATGGAGCGAATCGGTGGAGTAGATGGGGGCGGTGCAGCCCTCGACGTAGTGGACGTTGGCGCCCTCGTCGACGATGATCAGCGTCCGCTCGAACTGGCCCATGTTCTCCGTGTTGATGCGGAAGTAGGCCTGCAGCGGGATCTCGACCTTCACGCCCGGGGGCACGTAGATGAAGGAGCCGCCGGACCAGACGGCCGTGTTCAGGGCCGCGAACTTGTTGTCCGTCATCGGCACGATGGTGCCGAAGTACTGCCGCACGATGTCCGGGTACTCCCGGACGGCGGTGTCCATGTCGCAGAAGATGACGCCCTGGGCCTCGAGGTCCTTGCGGATGTTGTGGTAGACCACTTCAGACTCGTACTGCGCCGACACGCCGGCCAGGTACTTGCGCTCCGCCTCGGGGATGCCCAGACGGTCGAAGGTGCGCTTGATCTCTGCGGGCACCTCGTCCCAGGTGCGGCCCTGCCGGTCGGTGGCCCGCACGAAGTAGTGGATGTTCTGGAAATCGACCCCCGACAGGTCGGTGCCCCAGGTGGGCATCGGCTTGGCCTGGAAGACCTCAAAGGCCTTCAGCCGGATCTCCCGCATCCACTCGGGCTCGTTCTTGAACCGGGAGATCGACTCGACGATCTCGCGGGTGAGCCCCTTGTCGGACTTGAACACGTAGTTCTCGGGGTCGCGGAAGCCGTATTTATACTCACCGACGATTTCGTACGGCTGGCTAACCATTCTTTGCCCCTCCTTCGTACTCCTTGATCCCCTCTTCCAGGCAGTGCCAGGCCAGAGTCGCACACTTGATGCGCACGGGGAACTTGCTCACGCCAGAGAGCGCCTGGATCTCGCCGAGGGGCTTGTAGTTCCCCTGCTCCCCCTGAATCATGCTGTAGAAGCTCCGCATCAGCTCCTGGGCCTCTGCCAGCGTTTTCCCCTTCAGGGCGACCGACATCATGGACGCGCTGGCCATGGAGATGGAACAGCCGCGCCCGTTCCACTTGACGTCGGTGATCTTGCCGTCATCACCAAGCTCGACCTGGACCTCGATGTCGTCGCCGCACGTGGGGTTGTGCAGATGCTTCTTGAGCACGGCGCGCTGCACGACTCCCTTGTTGCGCGGCCGCTTGTAGTGGTCGAGGATGACTTGCTGGTAGAGCGCACTCAGGTTCACCGGATGCTGAGCTTCGTTGTTCATACGCCGAAGAACTCCTTTGCGTGGAGGATGGCGTCGACCAGCCGGTCGACCTCCGCCTGCATATTGTAGATATAAAAGCTCGCTCGGTTGGTCGCCGGCACGTCGAGGATCTCCATTAGCGGCTGGGCGCAGTGGTGGCCCACCCGGATGGCCACGCCCTCGGCGTTGAGCACCGCCGACAGGTCGTGGGGGTGAATGCCCGCCACGTCGAAGCTGATGAGGCCGGCCCGGGGCTGCCGCGGGCCGAAGAGCCGCACGCCGTCGATGGCCGAGAGCCGCTCCCAGGCGTACTGGGTGAGCGCCTTCTCGTGCGCGTAGACGTTCTCCATGCCCAGCGCGGTGAGGTAGTCCACGGCCACCCCGAAGGCGATGAAGTCGGCAATGTTCGGGGTGCCGGCCTCGAACTTGGCCGGGGGCTCCGCCCACTTCGCACCGGTGAGGTGCGCCTCGGCGATCATGGAGCCGCCGAAGTAGGTGGGTTCCATCTCCTCCAGCAGTTCCATCTTGCCCCAGAGGAAGCCGGTACCCGTGGGTGCGAGCATCTTGTGCCCGGCGACGGCGATCCAATCCGCGTCCCAGTCTACCACGTTCACGGGCATGTGCGGTACCACCTGTACAGCATCCACCGCCACCTTGGCCCCCGCCTGGTGCGCCCTGGCCACCATCTCCTTCACCGGGTTGATGGTGCCCAGCACGTTGGAGGCCCCGGAGATGGCCACGAAGCGCACGTTGCCCTCGCTCAGCAGCCGGTCGTAGTGTTCCTGGTCCAGGGTGCCGTCGGGGAGCAGGTTCACGTACTTCACCTGGGCTCCGGTGGCCAGGGCGGCCTGCTGCCAGGGGAGCAGGTTAGAGTGGTGCTCCATGCCGGAGGTGATGATGACGTCGCCGGGCCGCAGCCGGGGGCGCAGCCAGCCGTACGCGATCATGTTCAGCCCCTCGGACCCGTTCCGGGTGAAGATCACCTGGTTGGGCGAAGGCGAGCCGATGAAGCGCGCAATCTTCGCCCGTGCGCCTTCGTAGGCCTCGGTGGCCCGCTCGGCCAGGGTGTGAATGCCCCGGTGGACGTTCGCGTTATATCCCTCGTAGTATTCGACCAGCGCCTGAATCACCTGCCGCGGCTTCTGCGTGGTTGCCGCATTGTCGAGGTAGACCAGGGGATGGCCGTTCATCTCCTGATGGAGGATCGGGAAGTCCTGCCGGATTCGGGCCACATCCAGGGCCACTTACTTCACCTTCTCTCCCATGAGCTGGATCATCTCGTCACGCAGTTCCGCCACGGGGATCTGCTCCAGCACCGGCGCCAGGAAGGCCAGCACCAGCATGCGGACGGCCTCGGCCCGGGTGAGGCCGCGGGCCTGCAGGTAGAAGAGCTGCTCCTCGTCGAGCTGGCCCACCGTGGCGGCGTGGCCGGCGCCCTCGACCTCGTGCTCGTTGATGATGAGGGCCGGGATCGAGTCGGCCCGGGCCTTGTCGGAGAGGAGGAGGGCCTGCTGCCGCTGGAACGTGGAGGCGTTCTTGGCGGCGTAGTTGATCTGGCCGTTGCCGCGGAAGACGGTGTGCGCCCGGCCGGAGAGGACGCCGCGGCCCAGGATGTCGGAACGGCTGAAGGGACCGCTGTGAATCTGCGCCGCCACGATGTCCTGGTGCTGCCGGTCGGTGGCGCCGAAGACCACCTTCAGGCTGGACTCGGAACCGGCGCCGTCCACGTTGTTGACGATTTCGGAACGCACCAGGGCGCCGCCGAACTCGCCGCCGACCCAGTCGAGGGTGGCGTCGCGGCCCGTCACGCCGCGGCGGAAGACGAAGGCCCAGGCATCCTGGGAGTGGTTCTGCAGGTAGCCGTAGCGCACCCGGGCGCCCTGAGCCGGGAAGACCTCCACCACGGCCACGCTGAGATAGTCGCCGGTGCCCTCATACCGCTCCAGGAGCGTGACCTCGGCGTTGTCCTCGGCGATCACCAGCGTGTGCACGTACTGCGCCTCGCCGTCGGCGGCCTCGTAGACCACCTGCAGCGGCTCCGGCACCACGACCCCGCGGGGCACGTAGAGCAGCACGCCGCCGTTCAGGTGGGCCGCCTGGGAGGCGCTGAGGAGGTTCTGGTCCATCGGGAAGAGCTTGCCCAGGTACTGCGCCACCAGGTCGGCGTGCTCAGCCGCCGCGGTGAGCAGGTCGGTGAAGATCACGCCATCCGGCACGGAACCCTTGAGGGTGACGCGGGCGGGCACCGGCCGGTATTGGGTCACGTCAAGCCCCTCCAGGGAGGTGCGCCGCCAGGCCTCGTCGGTCTTGGCCGGAAGTTGCAGCGACTCGGTGAGCGAGCGGGCCGCCTGGCGCCGCTCCTCCAGGAAGCGGGGTTCGGTGACGGTCGGCATGGGTTACTTCACCCCCGCCTCGGCCGTCTCGTCCACGATGCCGAGCTCGGCCTTGATCCAGTCGTAGCCCTTCTTCTCGATCTCGAGGGCCAGCTCGGGGCCGCCCGTCTTCACGATGCGGCCGTTCATGAGCACGTGCACCACGTCGGGCCGGATATGGTCAAGGATGCGGTGGTAGTGGGTGATGACGATGGCGCCGAAGTCGGGGCCGCGCAGGGAGTTGACGGCCTTGGCGACGACCTTCAGGGCGTCGATGTCGAGGCCGGAGTCGGTCTCGTCCAGGATGGCGATCTTGGGCTGCAGGAGCGTCATCTGCAGCATCTCGTTCCGCTTCTTCTCGCCGCCGGAGAAGCCTTCGTTCAGGTAGCGGCCGGCGAAGGACTCATCCATCTCGAGCAGCTGCATCTTCTCGGCGAGCATCTCCTGGAACTCCCAGACGCCGATCTCCTCGCCGCGTACGGCGCTCACGGCCTGACGGAGGAAGTTGGCCACGGTGACGCCCGAGACCTCGAAGGGATACTGGAACGCGAGGAAGAGGCCGGCCTTCGCTCGCTCCGTGACGTCCATCTCCAGCACGTTCTGGTCGCCGAGCATCACGGTACCTTCGGTGACCTCGTAGCGGGGATGGCCCATGAGGGCGAAGCCGAGGGTGGTCTTGCCGGCTCCGTTGGGGCCCATGATGGCGTGGATCTCGCCCGGCTTGACCTCGAGATCCAGCCCCTTGATGATCTCCTTGCCCTCGATGCTCACATGCAAGTTCTTGACAATCAGAGGGGCGCCAGTGGTCACGATCGCACTACTCCTTTCGATTCCTTTCGCTATAGTCCAGACCCGATCCGATCAACCCGGGTGCCACCCGCAGCCGGTGTGCCCTGGCAGTATCTCCCGGGCAGGGCGGCTCGCCCTCCCGGTCCGTTCGTCCGAGTGGCCGCCCCGGCCGGGCGGCTCGCCGCCGCCCGTGCGCACCGGGATGTCTGCCAACTAGCATGCCCAGCGTCGGCGACCTGGCTGGGAAGTGTACCCTTGTTTTACACTGTGGCTATAGTGTAAAATAGGTGCGAAGCCAGCGGGCGGGTACGATTAAGGCTCACGCCACATTGTATGGACCAGATTTACACTGTGTCAATAGTGTTATCGGGCTCAATCGGAGAATTTCAACCAAACTGTTTCGTAAGTATAGACGTGGGGTGTGGCGCCGGGTGACGGGCGGACCTCACGCCCGGTGTCCGGCTCGTCCGACCCGAACGGCCAGGCAGCGTGTTTGGGGGGGGGACAAGGTGGAACGGGATCCGCAGAAAGTGAGTGCAGCACTGGCCGATCCGACCAGGTACAACATCTACCAGTACGTTCTGGTGGCGCCCGACCCGGTGTCCGCAGCCGAGGTGGCCCGCCGGTTCGATTTGCATCCCAACGTCGCCCGGATGCACCTGAACAGGCTGGTGGAGGTGGGCCTGCTGGTGCAGCGCACGGAGAAGAGCGGCAGGGGTGGCCGGCCCGGCTACGTGTACGCGCCGTCCGGGAGCGCCGTATCGCTGACGACGGTTCCCCCGCGGGACTTCCAGCTGCTGGCCGACCTGCTGGTGCAGTCGCTGGCCCTGCTGGGCGACGGCGGGAAGGAGGCCGTGGAACAGATCGGCCACAGCTTCGGCAGGCGGCTGGGGCAGGAGGCCCTGGCCAAGCTCGCTCCGGCGCTCGACGGCGCGGCCAGTCCGACGGAGCTGCTGGAGGCCTGCGCGCTGGCGCTCAGCCGGCTCGGGGTCTCGGCCAAGGTGGCCCTGGGGCCGGGGGGGCGGCCCAGCCTGGTGCTGAAGTCGTGCGGTTTCCACGAGGTGGCCTCTGCTCATCCGGATCACATCTGCCACCTCTGCAAGGCGATGGTGGAGGGCGTGGCCCAGACATGCACCGAGGCCTCGCCGGGGGTGACGCAGGCGGGAACCGTACCCCGGGGCGACAAGGAGTGCGTCTACGAGGTGAACGGTCTGATCCACCTGGAGTAACTCGCGCAGAAGCGCCCGCGGTCCGGTGAGACGGCCCGCGGGCGCTTCCGCGCGCCGCCATTGACGTGGAGGCGACGGCCCCCTGGCTGGGGGGCAAGGCGCCGGCCGAGCGGTCGGTGCGACCGCTGGCGATGTGCGATTGTCGGTGACGAGCAGGTGCGGTTGCATCGGTGGCCGAATATGTACTTCCTTGAGGAAAGAGCCGGAATTGCCGCGATAGCTGAATGTATGCGGCAGCACCTCGGGGAGGGGATGCGGTTGCGGCGGTGCATGCGCGGCCGGCTGGCGGCGGTGGCGCTGGCCTTGCTGGTCGCATTCGGGACGTCGGCGTTGGCGCATGTGATGGACCTGTTCGGTTACGTGACGGTGGACGAGCAGGGCACGGTGGTGGCCAGGCTGGTGGACGTGTACGGCGGCCTGGTGGAAGGGCAGCGGGTGGAGCTCTACGCCAGGCCCCCGGGCGGACGGGCCACCAAACCTGTGGTGATGGAGGAGATCGCCCCCGGCACTTACCGCGGCCGGGTGGTTCCCGAGGGGGCGCCGCGGTACGCGGTGACGATCGACCTGGCGCTGGGCGGCGACCTGCACCGGATCGAGCTGGAGGTGGAGGCCGGGGCCGCGGTGCCCGAGCAGTTCCTGGCGATGGCGCAGATTGACCCGCGCTGGCCCTGGACCCGGGTGTTGTTCGTGGCGGCGGCTGTCGTGCTGGCCGCCGGGTCGTGGGTGGCCTGGCGGCGGCGCCCCGCGGGGCCGGAGCCAGACGTGGTCGAGGGAGGGGTGGCGGAATGAGGCGGTGGACCGCGGCCCTGGCGCTTGCCGCAGCGCTGCTCACCGGCTGCGGCGGCAGGGATAGCGAGGGGCCGACGCTTGCGGTGACCGCGGCGCAGGAGGGCCGGGACCTCGTGGTGTACGTGAAGACCGAGAACTGGGAAGCCGGCAGGGACGGCCACGTGCACATTTATCTGAACGACGGTCCCGAGGCCATGATCTATGGTTACAAATACACAGTGCCGAATATCGAGCCGGGCGAGTACAAGATCCACGTGGAGCTGGCCAACACCCGGCACGAGCACATCGGGGTGTCGGAAACCATCTACTTTGAGATAAAACCGTGACCGTGACGCCGGCCCGCAGGGGCAGAGGTACCTGCCGCTGCGGGTCATGTGCTTTCCGGGGCGGTCTGTGCCGAACCGTCCGGGGCCCGTCGTGAACCCGGGGGGCTCGCGCCTGTCCCCCGGTCCGGCGGACGGCGGCATCCCGGCGCACCCGCGACGGCCGAAGGCGCCGCGCAGTCTCGTGGAACAGGCGGGACGCACCGTTCGTCCTATGGGCAGCGAAGGAGCAAGGAGATGAGGCCCATGCGGGGTGGGCGCCGGTGGTTGGTGCGCCTGGTCGTTGCAGCACTGGTGGGCGCGGCCCTGGTGCTGGCGGTGAACGCCGTGGTCTACTGGCAGGGCCGGCGCCTGATCGTGAGCGCCGCCGACGCGCAGCCCGCCCAGGTGGCCCTGGTGCTGGGCGCCGGCGTGACGAGCGACGGCAGGCCAACCCCGATGCTCCGGGACCGGCTGGAAACGGCCCTGGAGCTGTACCAGACGGGCAAGGTGCGGAAGCTGCTTCTATCGGGCGACCACAGCCGGGCGGATTATGATGAAGTGAACGCGATGCGGCGCTACCTCGAAGAGCGGGGGGTACCCCCGGAGGACCTGTTCCTCGACCACGCCGGGTTCGACACCTACGACTCCATGTACCGCGCCGGTGCGATCTTCCAGGTGAGGGACGTCATCGTCGTCACCCAGGAGTTCCACCTTCCGCGGGCCCTGTGGATCGCGACCCGCCTCGGGCTGGACGCGCAGGGGGTTCCGGCGGACCGGTTCCGGTACGGGGTCGAGCGGGCCTATGCGGCCCGGGAGTTCGCCGCGCGGGTGAAGGCGTTCGCCGAGGTAACTCTGCGCCGCAGGCCCGTCTTCCTGGGGCCCGTCATTCCCATCAGCGGCGACGGCCGGGCCACCCACGACCAGCCCTGAGCTGAGGCGGCCACGGCTTCCCTCCACGTCAAGCCCGTGACTTTCGGTGAGGCGAAAGGAGTTCGGCCGGCCGGGGCGAAATCAGAGTATCTCTGTGCGGTTCCGCAGGCGCAAGTCGCACGCAGGAGGCCTGGTCGTGTCCGCTGTCTACTTCTTCTTTTTCGGGGCCCAGGGCGCCATGACGCCGTTTCTCTCGCTCTTCTACAAGAGCGCGGGCCTCTCCGCCACGGAGATCGCACTGCTGCTCTCGGTGCCGCCGGTGATGCTGTTTCTGTCCCAACCGCTCTTCGGCCAGCTCGCCGACCGCTCGGGCAACCGGGGGCGGCTCTTCGGGCAGATCCTGGTGGCCGCCGCCCTCGCCGGCGCGCTGGTGAGCCTCGGCTCGTCGTTCTGGACCTTCCTGCCGCTGGTGGCGCTCTGGTCGTTCTTTTCCGGCCCGCTGGGGGCGATTGCCGACTCCATTGCCCTGGGCGAGGTGCAGCGGACGGGGGCCAGCTATCCGCAGCTGCGCCTGTGGGGGTCGGTGGCTTGGGTGATCACGACCACCTTGGGCGGGTGGCTTTACAACCGCATCGACCTGCGCTGGTCGTTTGCCTTCTACACGACCATCTCGCTCGTCACCCTGATCTTCAGCCGCCGGCTGCCGGCGGACGGCGTGAGCCGGGAGCGGGGGCCCCTGCCGCCGTTCTCCACGCTCTTCCGCATCCCGGAACTCACCGGCTTCCTGCTCTGCTCGGGGCTGCTGCAGGTCACGGTCGCGGCCAACTCGGCGTTCCTCTCAATCCACATCGGCAGCCTGGGCGGTTCCAACTCGGTGGTGGGGCTTGCCTGGGCGATCGCCGCGTCCATGGAGGTGCCGGTCTGGCTGTACCTGGACCGCATCACGGAGCGCTTCGGGGCCATGGAGGTGGTGACGGTCTCCGCCTTCATGTACGGGCTGCGCTGGCTGCTGATGGGCGTGGCCCCGGCCGCGGGGCTGGTGCTTGCACTGCAGCTGATGCAGGCCGTCACCTTCGCTCTGTTCGCCCCCACCGCCGTGCAGATCGTGGGCCGGCTGGTCCCGCAGGAACTGCGCACCAGCGGCCAGGCCCTGCTGGTGCTGGTGAACAGCGGCGTGGCCACGGTGATCGGCAACCTGGTCTCCGGGCGGCTCGTGGACCTGTCCGGGACCGTCCTGCTCTACCGGGTGGCCGCCGTGATCGCCCTGGCTGCGGGCCTCGGCTTCCTGCTGCTGACCCGGCGCACCCGGGGCGGTGCGGCGGTGAGAAGGGAGGTGACCCGGGTTGGCTGATCTGCGCCTGGAGCGGGTGCTCTGGCGGCATGGCTGCCAGGTGGTCGGCGTGGACGAGGCGGGCCGCGGCCCGCTGGCAGGCCCCGTGGTGGCGGCGGCATGCATCCTGCCCGAGGGGGCGGCGCTGCCCGGGGTGAACGACTCGAAACAGCTGACGGAGAAACAGCGTGAGGCGGCGTTCGGGCCGATCCAGGAGATCGCCCTGGGCTGGGGCATCGGCGTCGTCGACGCCGCCCGCATTGACGAGATCAACATCCTGCAGGCCACTTTCGAGGCCATGGCGCAGGCGGTGGAGGCCGCCCGGGCGATGGCCGCCCTCCGGCTCGGGCGGGCGGCGGAGGCCGCGTTGCTGGTGGACGGCAACCGGCCCCTCCCCCAGTGGAGCGGCTGGCAGCGGCCGGTGGTGGGCGGCGACCGCAAGTCGCTCTCCATCGCCGCGGCGTCGATTCTGGCCAAGGTGACCCGGGACCGGATCATGGTGGAGTACGATAAGCTCTACCCCGAATACGGCTTCGCCCGCAACAAGGGGTATGGGTCGAGAGAGCACTGGGAGGCCCTGGAGCGGTTCGGGCCGTGCCCGATCCACCGGCGGACCTTCATCGGGCACCGGCAGCTGCGGTTTTTCTGAGGCTGTGGCTCGGCCGGACCAAGCCATCGGGACGGAGGACTTCGGCTCTTCCGTTTCCCGGTGGCTTTGCCGCGCGTGCCCGTGGTGGAACAAAACGGACGCCGGCGGGCGTCCAAAGCAGCGGGAACTCGAGATGCACGGGCCCGGAGCCGTAAGGCTCAAGGTGCGGGAGTGCAAGGGGGCGTTTTCGGTGCGTACAAGGGCAGGACGGAGGCGTCGGTGGGGACGAGGAAGGGGAGGCGCTGGTCTGCAAGTTCGGGGAGAGCCGGGACGGCCTGGCGCGCTATGCCCTGTTCAGCCGCGGCGAGGGAGACTGGCGGGCTTTCCTCTACCCGCCGGCGGAGGAGGAGCCGGGTGAGGCCCGGCACGCGTCGGCAGCCACGCCCGGGGTGCCGCCGGGGAGCCGGCTGGAGGATGCCGGGGTGATCCTGGAAAAGGCGAAGGATGTCATCAGGACCCTGGACCTGCCCACAGCGGAGTCGCAGATGGAGTTCAGGATCGCCAAACCTGATCTGGTGTTCGTGTGCCGGTACAGCCCAGCCGGAGGCGAGGGTGAGGTGCCACTGCTGGCCTGCCGATTTGCGGAGTTCGTCAACGCGATGATGGGGCATGCGCTGTTCTGGCACGACGGCGCCGACTGGCTGGCCCAGCTCTATCCCCAGGCCGAAGCGGCTCTGGCCGAGGAGCGGTACCGCGTTTTCGGCTCGTATGGGCACAACTGCCCGGTCGGGTGCGGTGCGGACTTCAAGGCGCTCCGGCAGGACGGCGCCGACGCGCTGGCGGTCGTGGACCTGTCCGGGGTCGGCACGCGCTCCAACATGGAGGTCCACCTGCTGCGCCGGGAGGGCCGGGAGTGGCGCCTGCTGTGGGTGCCCAGACCGCAGGACTTCCGCTTCACCTACACCGGGTACCGGAAGAACCCGATGGTTTCTCTTGGTGCGGAAGGCATCGACCAGTTCACGGTGACCTACACGGACGGCGTGGTGGAGACGTGGACCCGCAGGGGGACGGCCTACGTGCGCGAAACGGCCCCGCAGTAGCGGCAAGCAGCGGGCCGTATCACGGGCCTTTCAGAAGCGGGAAGGGCGATCCCGCCGCCTGGCGAGATCGCCCTGTTGCCGTTTCCCAGCCTGCCGCTCGCTACTCGTTCACAATCAGTTGCTCCCGCCGCCGCTGGATGTCGTCCAGCTCGAACCGGATCGCCCCGTCCTGCGCGGCGAGCCAGTCCAGCAGGTGCAGCACCTGGCTGCGGGCGTTCTGGGCCGACCGGAGCGCCTCGGCGATGCGGCCCTGGATCATCCAGTCCACGAAGAAGCTGTCCCAGAAGTAGTCGGCAAAGCGGGTAAAGCCGTCCAGGTCCACCACGGGCAGGTCGACGCCCCCGCCCACGTCGGCCAGCTCCCGGCGGAAAACGTCGAGGGCGTGCCGCACCTGCGCCAGTTCGGCCCGGGCGTCGTCGATGCGGGAATGCTTGACCATGGTGCTGATGAGGCCGCCGCCGAACATGTCCCAGGTGCCCCAGCGGTCGGCGGACTGCAGGAGATCGACCACCCGGTCAAGGCCGGCGGCTGCCGCCTGCCCGGCTTCCAGCGCCTCGGCGACTTCCCGGGCGCGCCGGCGGACGTCGGCCTCCTCCTGTTCCAGGGCGAGGAGGCGCTCGGCGGCCCATCCCTGTGCGGCGCGCAGCCGCTGCTCCTTCTCGGCCAGGAGGGCGCGGTACTCGGCCTCGGCGCCGGCGAGCCGGGCGGCTTCCGCCTCTGCCGCCTCCAGGTCACGCCGGATCTCCTCTGCATGGTGCCGGGCCTCCTCGTAGCGAACCAGCGCCTGGGCAGCCTCCTGGCGCTCCCGGTCCAGCCGTTCGGCCTTGCTGGTGAAGAGGGTGGCCAGCATCGCCCCCAGGGAACCCGATTCCAGTCTCTCCACGTCTCGCTGCTCCTTGGCGAGGGCAGCCTTCCGTTCTGCGGCGCGGTCGGTCGCTTCCCGGTGCTCAGACCGGAGCCGATCGATCTGCCGCTTCAGCTTCTCCAGGCGGGCATGGCGATCGGCGGCTTCGGCCAGCCGGCGGTTCAGTTCGTCCACGGGCATCCCTCCTGTATATGGAGTGTAGATTCTCCGCACGAAAGGTTCGCCAGTCGTGCCGCCGTTTCTCGCCTGACTGGAAGGGGGCCCGGGCCGGGCTGGAGGTTCGTGGATCGCATCCTACAGGAACTGGGTTTGGCGCCGTCGAAGGCAAGAGAACGAGAAGGATGCGCCGGCTCCGACGAGAGGAGGATCGCGGGATGCCGTACTGTTTTGCGTGTGGGGGCAAGCTCGAGTGGCGTCTCGTGGAGAGTGAACAGCGCGACCGGCTGGTCTGCACCAGGTGCGGCCGGATCACCTACCTGGATCCCAAGGTCGCGGCCTGCACGATCCCGGTGATCGGCGGCCGGGTGCTGCTGGCGCGGCGGGGCATCGAGCCGGGCCTGGGGCTCTGGGTCTTCCCGGGCGGCTACGTGGAGCGCGGGGAGACCGTGCCGCAGGCGGCGGAGCGGGAGACCTTCGAGGAGGTGCGCCTCCGGGTGCGCGCCACCCGGCCGGTCGGGGTCTACTCCTACCCGGATTCTGTGGTGGTGGTCGTGGTCTACCACTGCGACGTGGTGGGCGGAGAGCCCGCTCCCGGGACCGAGACGCAGGAGGTGCGGCTCTTCGGCCGGGACGAGATCCCGTGGGACCGGCTGGCATTCCCCAGCACCCGGGACGCGCTGCGGGACTTCGTCACGCAGTGGCCGGGAGGCTAGCGCCTGGCGGCGGCGGGCAGCTCGCCCACGCGGACGGGCACGTCAAGGGTGCGGCCGCCCCGCAGGATCGTGAAGGAAACGACGCTGCCCACCGGCGTCTTGCGGATCTGGCGTCGCAGCGCCGGCATGGAGGGGGTGGGCACGCCGTCCACCGCGGTCACCATGTCCCACTCCGTGAGGCCGGCCAAGTGCGCGGGGCCGCCGGGCTCCACACCTGCGACCAGCACGCCGCGGTCCGGCAGGTCCAGCGCCCGTGCCACCGCCGGGTCGATGACCTCGGTTGTCCCGAGCAGGCCGACGTACGGGTGCTCGGCCCGGCCCAACCGCCGGAACTGCTCCGTCACCTGGAGCACCTGCCACGCCGGGATGGCGAACCCGATGTTCTGCCCCCGGGCGAGGACCAGGGTGGGTATGCCGACCAGGCGGCCCTGCAGGTCCACCAGGGCGCCGCCGCTGTTGCCGGGGTTGATGGCCGCGTCGGTTTGAATCAGGCCGTCCAGACCGCCGATGATGCGCTCGACGGCGCTGACGACGCCGGTAGTGACGGTCCAGCCGAAGCCGTAGGGGTTGCCGATGGCCACCACCAGTCTGCCCGGCACGACGGACTCCTCGGGGGCCGGCTCCACCCGGGCGGCCACCGGCGAGTCGGTCTCCACCAGAGCCAGGTCGTAGAGCCAGTCGGCCGCCACGACCCGCCCCGGCCGGGTGACACCATCCGCGAACGTGATGGCCGGTACGGGGTAATCGCCCACCACGTGGGCGTTGGTGATCACGCTGTGCGAATCCAGAAGCACGCCCGAGCCCTGTCCGCGGCCGGCCCGCACCTGGACGACGCTGGGACCGACCTGGGAGGCCACCCGGGCAAACGGCTCGTCCTGCCAGTTCATTCCGAACACCTCGCTTGATTATCTCTGTCCTTTTGACATTCATTGACCTTAAGGAGATACGGATTGTGGACATGCAAGAGGCGCCGCCCCCGACTGCCGGGAACGGCGCCTTGTGTTGCTGATGATTCGCGCCGGGTCTGAGGCCGGCGGCGTCCCTTGTGCTGGCGGGGCACGGTCTCATGGTGCCTCCCGTTCTGCGACGGCCCGGCTCAGCCAGAGCTTGAGGTAACGGGCGGCCACGCGGCGGTGCACCGCCGCCTGCGTGCGCTGGTAGAGCCAGCGGCGGAAGCGGCTGCTCCCCGATCCCACCAGGGCGGGATAGTAGCCCTCCACGACCATCACCAGCCGATCGGGGTGCAACTCCAGGCGCAGTTCGCCGCGGCAGCGCTTGTTTTGCTGCACCAGGAGGCCGGCCGCGATGGGGAAGCAGATGGCCGCCACGCCGTCCTCTTCTCGGATCGCAGGCACGCGGAAGGAGAGGAGGGTGACGCCGCAGAGACGCACCGCCATCGTGCCGGCCGGGCCCTGGCGCACCCGGAGGAAGGGTCGGGCCAGCCGGTCCAGGAAGGCGAAGTAGCCGTAGCCCGCCTCCTGCACCTGTTGGAGGTTCGGCTCAAGGTGTGTGCCGGAGACGGCCAGCGACTGCACGGAGCGCACCTGGCCGGCGGCGGAGACGGACGTATCGTCGCTGACCATGGCTCAGCGGGCCTGTGCGGTGGCCCGGAAGACGAGGTTCTCGTTGTTCTCCATCACGTACCGCATGGACCACTCGTTGCGGAAGAGCAGGACGTTCCGGCCGTCCCGGTCGGTGACGGCCAGGTGGTCGGTGCCCCAGAAGCGGCGGGGCTGGTAGCCCTCGCCCTCGACCCACCGGGCCACCTGGTGGGGCAGGCGCTCCAGCGTCACCTCCACGCCGTACTCGTTCAGCATGCGGTACTGGAACACGTCGAACTGCAGCTCGCCCACCGCGCCGAGAATCGGGTCGGGGTGGCCGGGCTGGGTGGCGTAGAAGACCTGGATGGCGCCCTCCTCCGTCAGCTCCTCGAGCCCCTTGCGGAAGTGCTTGGACTTCATGGCGTCCTTGTACCGCACGCGGGCGAAGTGCTCGGGCGAGAAGGAGGGGATGCCCTCGAACTGGACGGGCTCGCCGGTGCAGAGCGTGTCGCCGATGCGGAAAATGCCGGGGTCGAAGACGCCGATGATGTCGCCGGCGTAGGCCTCCCCCACGATCTGCCGCTCCTGGGCCATGAACTGCTGCGGCTGGGACAGGCGCACCTTCTTGCCCAGGCGGACGTGCTGCACCTCCATGCCCCGCTGGAACCGGCCCGAGACGATCCGCAGGAAGGCGATGCGGTCCCGGTGGGCCGGGTTCATGTTGGCCTGGATTTTGAACACGAAAGCTGAGAAGCGCGGCTCCTCCGGCTCCACCAGCCGGTCGCCGGCGAGGCGCGGGGCGGGGGAGGGGGCCAGCTGCAGGAAGTACTCGAGGAAAGGCTGCACGCCGAAGTTGGTCAGCGCCGAGCCCCAGAAGAGGGGGGAGAGGTCGCCGCGGCGGAACCGGTCGAAGTCCCAGGGGTCGCCGGCCACGTCCAGGAGTTCGATGTCCTCCCGCAGCTTCCGGTACAGCTCCTCACCGAGGATGGTCGGCAACTTGGGATCGTCCATGGCGATGGTTTCGGTGCGGGCCTTCGTCTGGCCGTGGTCCCGGTCGTCGAAGAGCTCCACGTGGCCCTTCTGCCGGTCGAAGACGCCCTTGAAGGTGGAGCCCATGCCCACCGGCCAGTTCATGGGGCAGGTGCGCATGCCCAGGACATCTTCGATCTCCTGCATGAGGGCGAAGGGGTCCTTGCCCTCCCGGTCGAGCTTGTTGACGAAGGTGAAGACGGGGATGCCCCGCATCCTACAGACGTGGAAGAGCTTGATGGTCTGCGGCTCGACGCCCTTCGCCGCGTCGATGAGCATCACCGCCGAGTCGGCCGCCTCCAGCGTGCGGTAGGTATCTTCGGAGAAGTCCTGGTGGCCCGGCGTGTCGAGGATGTTGACCATGCAGCCGTCGTACTCGAACTGCAGCACGGAGGAGGTCACCGAGATGCCGCGCTGCTTCTCGATCTCCATCCAGTCGCTGGTGGCGTGGCGGGCCGCACGCCGGGCTTTCACCGAACCGGCCAGGTGGATGGCGCCGCCGTAGAGCAGGAGCTTCTCCGTGAGGGTGGTCTTGCCCGCGTCCGGGTGGGAGATGATGGCGAACGTCCGCCGGCGGCGGATCTCGGAGGAGAACGGGGCCGCGTTGGTGGCAAGCATCTGTTTCGATCCGCCCTTTCGAACAGCAAAGTGCCGTGCGCAACCGGTGCGGCACGGCGATTGTACTCGATGCAACTCATATATTGTACGTTCACGCCAGAAGAGCGTCAAGGTCAGGGCTGGCGGCGACACCTGCGCCGACGGTGCGCGGGCCTCGTCGGCCTTGCGGGCGGAGATTCGGTGGAACGGCGGCTGCACGTTCCGCCGGGTAACCGCACAGCCCCATGCGCGCTCCGGGTGCCTGTTCGCATTGACTGGTGGTGGGGCACCTCGACTCCTCGGTTCACGCGGCACGCGTCGCGAGGGCTCGGGCCCGGCCGGAAGCACCGCCTGGTGCGCCAGCGGGGACAGTGGCGGGTCTGCAGGGGCCCGGGGCACCTTAGGCCGCTGCTCCGCACATGGCGGCAGCGGCCTGCTCCAGATCCGCTTCTCCAGTTCCAGCTCGTCATGGATGGGAATGCCGTAATCGCCGACGAGCGGGATGGACGGCTTGATCCTGCGCGCCTCGTCGATGGCGCCCACGTGCACGGCGACAAGCCGGTAGCCGCGCCGCTGGTAGAAGCGCAGCGCGTCGAGATTATCGTTGGAGGTGATCAGCCAGACCCGGCTGCACCCCGCTGCACGGGCGGCCTCCTCCACCGCGTCCAGAAGGGCCGTCCCCACACCCTGCCCCGGGGCGGACGCGTTCAGGCTCAGCAACTCGCACTCCGGGCCCTCGATCCGGTACGCCGCTGCCCCGACGCGGCTCCCGCCGGCCCAGGCGATGCGGGCCTCGAGCTCCGCCAGGCCGTGCACTCTGCCCCGGGTGACCATGACGGTGCCGCCCCATTCCTCAACCCAGAGGCCGGTCAGCCAGGCCCGGTCGTCTTCGTTCTGCGGTGGACGAATGGTGAGACGGCTCATCGAATCCCCCCGGTCGGATAACCCTCGCCCTCACCCCCTCATGCCGCCCGCCCGTCGGCGCGTGTGGGCGGCCACCGGGGAACCCCGGTCGGACCCGGGCGAGCGCATCCGCTGCGCCGCGGCGGTGAGGGCCACACGCAACTTTGACATTATTACGTTGAACCCTGCACGGCGTCAAGGCGGGTACCGGAGTGCGGGACACCGCACCGGCGCCCCGCAGGTGGTGAAACCCCAGCCTGAGGCGTACCGTCCTAACGGTGTGCCCGGACGGCCTTGTGTGAACGCCGACGGGCCAAGTTTCCGGCGCCGTGACGGTCGCCGCCCCGGGTACAGCGCCAGGGCGGGTCGGGTTCCGAACGGCGGCCGGTTGCTCCCCGCTGGGGTGACCTGACCCCGGGGGAGCGACCCAACTCTTCCGGTGTGGAGGGCGGAGTGCGTGCAGAGGACTCGGGTCGTGTCGTGGCTGGCACTGCTGTGTGTGGTTCTGATGGGGAGTGCGGCGTTGATCGGCTACCTGCGCTGGCACTCCCGGGCGGTGGTCACGGCGGCGGTTCCCGCCGGTCTGCATTCGGTGGTGACCACGCTCGAGGCCGACCTGTCGGCCCGGCTGATGGCGGCAGTCGCAGAGGCTCGCGACCAGCTGGACCTGCCGGCGGTCCAGGTGGCGGTGGTGAAGGGCGGCGACGTCGTGTGGACCGGCGCAGTGGGCTGGGCGGACCCGCCGGCCGGACGGGCGGTGACGGTGGCGGACCGGTTCCACATCGGCAGCGTGAGCAAGCTCTACACGGCCGCACTCATCCTGCGGCTGAGCGAGGAGGGCCTGCTCTCGCTGGACGACCCGGTCAGCCGGTTCGTCGCCGACGTTCCCAACGGTGACCGGATCACCGTGCGGCAACTGCTGAACCACACCAGCGGGCTCGCCAACTACACCGAAAGCATGGCCTTCAACCTCCAGACCGTCCTGCTCAGGCGCCGCTGGCCGCCCTGGAGACGCAGGCCTTCGGGGCCGGGGCCATCACCGCCGGCGCCGGCGACGTCGCCCGGTTCACCTACGCCCTGTTCGCCGGGGACCTCCTGGACGAGACCAGCCGCCGGGAGATGCTGACGTTCCTGCCCGTGCCCGATGAGGATGTGCCGGGGCAGACGGGCTACGGCCTGGGGGTCCGGCGGATCGTGATCGGCGGCGACGAGATGGTGGGCCACACCGGGACCTTTCCGGGCTACAGCAACGTGTCGCTCTACTCGCCGAAGCACCACCACGCCATCGCCGTGCTCTCCAACCTCTCCATGAGCGAGGTGACCCGGGTGCTGGCGGCGGTCCACGCGGTGCTGGCGGAAGAGGGACGGTGACGCGAAAGCCGCCCCATGGCGGGGCGGCTTCGCCGCGTCTACCCTTCCAGCACGTGCCGGGCGTCGTGCAGGGCCTGCTGCACCAGCTGGTCCGGCGTGTCATAAGCCCTGTACCAGCCTCGCTGGATCGCCAGCTGGGTGCAGCGTTCGTGCTCGGTCAGGGCGTCCGTCAGGTGCGTCATCAAGATGTGGCGCAGGTCGGGGCTGGTCGTCTCCAGGATCGCCATGCAGTAGGCCGTGGCTTTCAGCTTGGCCGCGTTGAGGAGGCTCTCGGCAATCACCCGGTCGTCGGGCTTCATCCCCACGGCTTCGCCGATGGCGCTCATCACGGTCGACATCGCTCTGCCCTCCTCAGCCCATGCCGTGTCGCATACAGAAGTCCGTCAGCGCCTGCACATGGGCCTGCGCGGTCTGCAGGCAGGCCTTGAGCTGCTGGCGGAGGTCGGCGTCTGCGATCATCGTGAGCATCGACTTGGTCTTCTGCACGTCCCCCGACTCCAGCCGGATGAGCTCGTTGAGCAACAGCTTCTCATGAGCCGTTACCTGTTGCTCCTGGGCGATCGCGCTCACCGTCTGTCAACCCCTTTCCACGTTCGGTGAACGAGGCTCAGGGGTAGTATGGCCCGATCTGTCGACGGAAACCCTCATTCTATGCGACTACATGTGGAACCGGCCGAGGCGCTCCTGCAGCTCCCGGGCGACGGTGGCCAGTTGGGCCGCCGCCCCGGCAATCTCCTCCACGTTGGCGTTCAGTTCCTCGGCGGAGGCGGCCACCTCTTCGCTGGAGGCCGCGGTCTCCTGGGCCGTGGCGGCAATCGAGTCGATCCCCCGGATCACATGGCGGGCGTTGCCGGCCATCTGCTCCGTGGCGGCCGTGCTCTCCTGCGTGACGGCCGCCATCTCGGCCACCGCCGTCTGCACGGAGCGGCTCGCGGCGACGAGCTCCTCGGTGGCGGCTGCGATGGACGCCACGTGGCCGCCGGTCTCTTCGACCATGGCGACGATCTCCTCCAGCGCCCGACCGCCGTCGACGGCCAGTGCGGCGCCCCGGTTTACCTGTCCGGTCACCTGTTCCATAAAGCGCACGGCGTTGCCCGTGGCGGCCTGGATGCGGTCGATCAGGCCGGCGATTTCGCCCGCCGACGAGGCGACCCGCTCGGCCAGCCGGCGCACCTCCTCGGCCACCACGGCGAACCCGCGCCCCTGCTCACCGGCGCGGGCGGCCTCGATGGCCGCATTCAGGGCCAACAGGTTGGTCTGCTCTGCGATGGCCGTGATCGTCTCGGTGATGGCGCCGATCTGGCCCGAGAGGTCGCCCAGGGTGCTGACCTGGCTTGCCGACTGGGCCACGCTGGCCTGGATCTCCTGCATCGCCGCCACCGACTGGCCCACCACCTGCTTGCCCGCCCTGGCGGTGGAGAGCGTCTGTTCGGCGGTGGTCCGCATGTCGCTGGTCTTCTGCGCCACATCGTCCAGATGGGCGAGCATGCCGCGCACGTCGGCGGCGGCCTGTTCGGCGGTCTTCGCCTGCTGCTGTGCGCCTTCGGCGATCTGGTCAATCGCCTGCTGGAGTTCCTTCAGCTCCTGCGCGCTCTGCCCGGCCACCTGCGACTGGGAGCTGGTTCCCTGGGCGATCTGGTTGACCACCTGCGCCACCTGATCGGAGGCTTGGGCCATCGCGCGGGTGGTTTCCTTGAGATCGTCAGCCATCTGGGCCGCGTGCTGGCCAGCCGCCGCTACGTCGGCCAGGAAGCCGCGCAGGCTGCGGACCATGTCGTTGACTGAGCGGGCGAGGATGGCGACCTCGTCGCTTCCCTTGATCTTCAGTTCCTCAACGGTGAGGTCTCCCTGCGCCACCCGGTTCGCAACGCCAGCCAGCTGACCCAGGGGCCGGGAGACCGAACGGATCATCCGTACCGCGTCGATGATGGCCAGGGCCAGCCCGCCCACGTTGAGCAGCATCAGGAGGATGGAGGACAGCCTGACCCTGCGGTCTGCTTCCGCAGCCAGTGCATCGGCCTGGGTGTCAATGTAGGCCGTGATGGCTTCCGTGGCCTGGATGTAGGTGTCCAGTTTCTGCTGGACGAGCGGCACTTGTGCCCCGGCAGTGGCCCGGTCCGCCGAGAACAGTCGGCTTACCTGGTCATTGAACTGCTGGGCGGCGCTCTCCAGGTTGCTCACCAGCGGTCCGGCCTGCGGGCTGGACGCCGTCTCCTTCAAGTATGCAAGCGCGTTCTCAGCCTGGACCAGGAAGGTCTCGTGTTCTTCTCGTGCTGCGGCCTGGCCGAGTGCATACGAGAGCGCCATCTGCGCCTGGCCGCGCACGGCACTCTCGAGGCGGGCCACCTGCGTCTGCGCGGCACGGAGGTCGTTGGCCAGCAGCAGGTACTGCTGATGTTGCAGCGAGAGGGTCCAGTAGCTGTTGATGGTCGACGCCGTCATCAAGAGCAGGATGAAGCCGAAACCAAATGAGAGTCTCTTGGCGATGGTCCAGCGCATCTTCCGCAGCATTCTTCCCAATTCCCCCCAAGGCCGATGTATACTGTTGCATTTTCGGATTCGCTCCTCCAGTACCTGCATATAAATATTTGATCATGCATTTTCATGCACAGCGGCCGGGGCCAGACAGCCTGTGCCGCTCGTGCCGGGGCAGGGGAGTTGACTAGCCCAACTTAGATACGTTGTAATATGATTCTACTTGGAACGTTCGGGTCTGCCGGAGGTACAGCCCCCGGCAGGCGGGTGGAGGAGGCTGGCCACATGGCCGAGGAGAAGACGCGGCAGGAATACGAACGGAAGCGGCGCGGGCTCATCACCGCGCTCATCGTGGCGGTGGTGCTGCTCTTCGCAGGGTCGTCGGCGATTGGGCAGATCTTCGGGGACCGGTGGGGTATGATCACGCTGCTCGTTGTGATCATCGGGTTCCTGCTCTTCGTGTGGAAGTATTGGCGCTGCCCCTCCTGCGGAAAGCACCTGGGCCCGGAGCTGAGCCACCGGCAGTGCCCCCACTGCGGCGTGCGCCTGATGGGGTGAGTGCGAGCACCCCCGGGCCGAGGGGGCGCAGCAGAGCGGTGGCAACGACGGCGGTCTCGCCACGTGTGGCGAGGCCGCCTTCATCCTGTCTGACGTGCGGTGTTCGTTGCCGCTTGTCAACGCCAGTCCCTGCGGGTATGATATAGTTCTGTACAGAACGTTCTCGAGGGAACGAGGTGAGTCCCCGTGTCCGGCCGGAGGCAAGACATCAGCCACCTGTGGCACCAGGTCAACCGGCGCATGCACAGCCTGCTGAACCACGCGTTCCGGGAGTCGGCCATGCCGCCGCCCGTCTTCTTCATGCTGCGCGAGATCGTGCGGGAACCGGGCATCACCGTCTCCGAACTCGCGCGGCGGGTCGACATGGTGAAGAGCCACGTCTCCCGCACCGTGGACCACCTGGCGCGCGAGGGCTACGTGCGGAAGGAGCCCGACGCCGGAGACCAGCGGCTAATCCGGCTCTACGCCCGTCCGGAGGCCCAGGACCGGCTGCGCCGGACGGACGCGGCGGTGCGCAGCGTGTGGGAGTCGGTGGTGGCTGGCGTTCCCGAGGAGGAACTGGCCACGGTGGAGCGGGGACTGCGCATCCTACTCGAGACGCTGGAACGAAACGCAGCCACTCGGCAAAGGGAGAAGGTCTAGTGTGCTCAAGCTGTTGCGCTATCTGAGGCCCTACGCCGCCCTGGTGGCGGCGAACTTCCTGTTCGTGTTCTTCAGCGCGTTCGCGGAACTCTACCTGCCGAGGCTCATGGCCGACATCGTGGATTACGGCATCGTGAACGGCGACACCGCGTACATCTTGCGCACCGGCGGCTGGATGCTGCTGGTCGCGCTGGTCGGCACCGCGGTGGCCATTCTGGGCAACTACGCGTCCGCCCGGGTCTCCATGGGGTTCGGCCGCGACCTGCGCAGCGCCGTCTTCCGCAAGGTCCAGGGGTTCTCGCTGGCCGAGTTTGACCGCATCGGCACCGCCACCCTGATTACCCGTACCACCAACGACATCACCCAGATCCAGAACGTGCTGGTGGTGGCCCTCCGGATGATGCTCTTCGCGCCGATGATGATGATCGGCAGCGTGATCCTGGCGCTCTCCACCGACGTCGGGCTCTCGGTGGTGGTACTCGTCGCCCTGCCGCTCCTGGCCCTGACCATCGGCGTCGTGGGCACCCGGGCGGTTCCGCTCTTCCAGGCGATGCAGCGGAAAATCGACCGCCTCAACCGGGTGGTGCGCGAGGGACTGACCGGCGTTCGGGTCATCCGGGCCTTCAACCGCACCGAGTACGAGACCGGCAGGTTCGTCGACGCCAACCGCGACCTCACCGAGACGGCCATCCGGGTGAACCGGCTGATGGCGGCGCTGATGCCCACGCTCTCG
>Ga0134100_1001280_pt1 | contig 24115 bp, 23 predicted proteins | sample 11_taG_2_FD_94444 | JGI IMG/M metagenome (GOLD analysis project Ga0134100, IMG submission 94444) | Switchgrass degrading microbial communities from high solid loading bioreactors in New Hampshire, USA - 11_42_5_180_A3 metaG | ecosystem: Engineered > Bioreactor > Semi-continuous > Anaerobic >...
CAGATTTTGGATCACCGGGCGGGTGTATCCGACGGCCCGAGGTGCATAGGATGTAGCGAGACCCCCACCCGGCACAGGTCGCCCTGGCCGCAAGGCCGACTGACCGGCGCCGCAGGGGGTCTCGACGCGCGGGGGCGCGGCCGGGAACCCCCCTTTTCCCCGGGTCAGATCTGCTATACTGGCAGCGAGCGGGGCAGCCCCGCCACCTGTTACTCCGCAGCGCAGACAGGGGTGGAACGCCATGCCTGGCCCAGGTTTCGGTTTGCGGGTTGAACCCTTCCTGCCGTCGGTCACCCTCGTCACCCGTTCTCTGCCGGGCTCCTACGACTTCCCCGTGACGGCGGCCCTGGTCGCCGGAACCCGGCACCGGGTGGTGGTCGACACGCTCATCGAGCCGGCGGACATGGCCCCCTTCGCGGGCGCCACGCTGGTGGTCTACACCCACTCCGACTGGGACCACTGCTGGGGCACCGCCGCCTTCCCGGGCGTGCCGGTCATCGGGCACCGCCTCACCCGGGAGCGTCTGACGGCCCCGGAGGCGGACGAAGCCCTGGCCCAGATGCGCGCCGCGAACCCGGCCGCTTTCGCCAACAGCCAGGTCGTCCCGCCGGATCTCACCTTCTCCGTTCGACTCACCATCGATGCCGGCGGGCTGACCGTGGAACTGCATCACCTTCCGGGCCATACGTCCGACTCGGCGGTGGTCCACGTGCCCGAACTGGGCCTGCTGCTGGCCGGCGACGCGGTGGAAACGCCGATTCCCACGCTCAGCGAGCCGGGGCACATCCGGCGGTGGGCCGCTTCCCTGCGGCAGTGGAGCCGGGCCGGGGTCCGGCACGTGGTGCCGGGGCACGGCCGGCCAGGCGGGCCGGAGCTCCTGGCGGAGAACGCCGCGTACATCGAGCGGCTGGCGGAGGCGGCCGAAGCCGGACTGGACCGGGGTCAGAGCGTGGAGGAGATGGCCGCCGCCCTCCCCCTCACGGCCCTGCTGCCTGCGGCGTCGGTCGACCAGCTGCCGCCGTACTACCGACAGCAGCACCGCGAGAACATCGCCCAGATCGTCGCCGAGCTGAAGGCCGAGCGCACCGCCCGCTGATGCGGGCCGGGGCGCCCGGCGCCGCAATCCAAGACCCCCCGCCAGTTTCGGCGGGGGGTCAGTGCGTACATGCGCCTGCTTGTAAGCGCTACTCCGCCATCAGCGCCAGAAGCGCCCGGCGGGTGGCGGCCACGTCGCCGGTGTGGCGGATTCCGTGGATGCCCAGGCTCCGGGCTGCGGCGACGAACTCCGGCACGTCGTCCACGAAGGCGACCGCGTCCGCCGGGAGCCCCAGCCGTTCCAGGGCCAGCCGGAAGATGGCCGGCTCCGGCTTGCGGCAGCCCACCTCGCACGACATCAGCACCGGATCGAACGGCGCCAGCACGCCCATGCGCCGCATGATCGCCACATGGGAAGCCTGGGTGTTGGAGAGGATGGCCGTCTTCAGGCCCCGCTCCCGCAGTTCGGCGGCCAGGGCCAGCATCTCCGGGTTCACCCGGAAGTGCTCCTCCCAGATGTCATCGAACGCATTCAGGGGAACCCGCCGGCCCGAGAGCCGCTCCCAGACGTCCTCCTCCGCCACCTCGCCCCGCTGGAGGGCCGGCATCGCCTCTTCGTAGGCCGGCGGCAGCGCGTCGCCCAGCCCCAGGCGCTGTGCCACCGCGCGCCGATACTCCTGCTCGCCCAGCGTGAAGATGACCCCGCCCAAATCGAAGATCACGGCCTTGATTGCCAAGCGCTTACCCTCCTACATCAGCAGGCCGCTGTCCTTGCCGGCCAGCTTGTTGAAAAGCCAGAGCGAGATCACGGTCACCAGGGTGAGAATCGTGCTGAGCGCGGCGGCGAGGCCGAAGTTGTCGGAGATGACCTGCGAGTAGATGGCCACCGGCATGGTGATGGTGCCGGCGTGGTACAGGATGATCGTGCTGGACAGCTCGTTGATGGTCGTCACCCAGGAGAGCACCGCGCCGGCCAGCACGCCCTTGAAGACCAGCGGCGCAGTCACCCGGAAGAACGAGGCGACGGGCCCGACGCCCAGGTTGATGGACGCCTCCTCCAGCGAGGGGTCGAGGGACGTCAGCACCGACGAGGCGGAGCGGACGGTGTAGCTGATCTTGCGGATCACGTACGAGATGATCAGGATCGTCGCCGTGCCGGTGAGGATGATCGGGGGCCGGTTGAAGGCGGTGATCAGCGCGATACCGATGACGGTGCCCGGCAGCACGTAGGGGATGAGGAGCGTCACGTCCAGCGCCGCCGTGGCCGCGTTGCGCCGGCGGGTGATCACGTAGGCCATCAGCAGGCCGGCGATGACCATGATGACGATGGCCACGGTGGAGAGCCGGAACGTGTTGGCCACCGCCCCGGGCACCCGGGCGAAGATGGTCCTGTAGTTGTCCAGGCCGAACTCGTTCAGGAAGATCGGTCCCTTCGCCTTCCGGAACGAGGAAACCATCACCACCACCTGCGGCAGGATCGCCACCAGCACCACCAGGTAGCAGAAGGCGGTGGCCAGGATCTTCTTGCCCAGGGGCAGGTCGACGACCCCAGGCGGCCGCAGGCTGCTCATGCTGAACGTCCGCCGGTTGATCCAGCGCTGCAGGAAGAGGGCCACGGCGGAGATGACCACCAGCCCCATCGAGAGGGCGCCGGCCATGCCGGGATTGCCTCCGATCTCATTCATGTACTCGGAGTAAGCGGCGATGGGCAGCAGCTGGAACCCCTCGCCGATCAGCTGCGGCGTGCCGAAGTCGGCCAGCGCGGACATGAAGGCCATCAGGGCGCCGGCGGAAATGGCCGGCAGCACCAGCGGCAGGGTGATGGTGCGAAAGCGGGTCCACCCGCTCACGCCCAGGTTGTCCGCCGCTTCCTCCAGGGAACGGTCGATCGACTGCAGGGCCGCCGCGGTGAACAGGTACACGTACGGGAAGAAGTGGAGGGAGAAGACCAGGATAATCCCCCGGGGCCCATAGATGGTGGGCAGCGTGATGCCGATGGCCTCCATCGCCCGGGTGATGATACCCGCCCGCCCCAGCAGCACGATCCAGGAGTAGGTGCCGATGAAGGGCGGGGAGAGCAGCGACAGGATGATCAGGGTGCGGATGAAGGGCTTGCCCGGCAGCTTGTAGCGGGTGAGCAGGAAGGCCATGGGAATGCCCAGCGCCGTGGCGAAGAGCGTGGAGACCGTACAGACCCAGAGGCTGTTGGTCAGGGCCCGCCGGTAGTACCGCTTGCCCAGGAAGGTGGCGTAGTTCTCCAGCGTAAAGCCGCCGTCGTCAGCGATGAAGGACTTGACCAGCAGTTGGCCCACCGGGTAGACCAGCACGATGGCCAGGAGCAGCAGCGAGATCGCCGTCACCCAGTGCCAGATCGTCCACTTCCGGAAATACCGCACGACCGCCATCAGTTCAGCACCTCACCCTGCGCACCGAAGACCGCCGCGGCGGAGCGCCGGAAGCCGAAGGTGGCCTGCTCGCCCACCCGGGGCGGGTCGATCTCGTTGGGGAGCCGGACCTCGATGCGCTGCCCCTCCGGGGTGCGCACGAACACCGTGGTGGCGCTGCCCACGAAGAGCGCCTCCTCCACGCGGCCGGTGAAGCTGATCTCGCCCTCACCGAGCGCAATCTTCTCCGGACGGACGGTCACCGTGCAGTCGCCGTCGGGGGCGGAGACCTCCCTTACCACGGCGCCCAGGACCCGCACCTTGCCGCCCTCCACCCGGCCGGGCAGCAGGTTGGTGGTGCCGATGAAGCCGGCGACGAAGACCGTCTGCGGGTGGAAGTAGATCTCGCGGGGCGAGCCCACCTGCTCCACGCGGCCCTGGTTCATCACGGCGATGCGGTCGGAGATGGCCAGGGCCTCCTCCTGGTCGTGGGTGACGTAGATGGTGGTGATGCCGAACTGCCGCTGGATGCGGCGGATCTCGGTGCGCATCTCGATGCGCAGCTTGGCGTCCAGGTTCGAGAGGGGCTCGTCCATGAGGAGCAGCTGCGGCTGGATCACCAGGGCGCGGGCCAGCGCGACGCGCTGCTGCTGCCCGCCGGAAAGCTGGGGGCATGCGGTCCTTGAGATCGGCCATTTTGACCATCTCCAGGGCCTCCATCACGCGCCGCTTCAGTTCCTCGCCCCCGACGCGCCGGGCCTTCAAACCGTAGGCCACGTTATCAAAAACCGTCATGTGCGGGAACACGGCGTAGTTCTGGAACACCATGCCTGTGTTGCGCTTGTGGGGCGGAACGTCGTTCACGAGCTGATCACCGAACCGCACGTTCCCCTCGTCCTGCTGGTAGAACCCTGCCAGCACTCGCAGGAGCGTCGTCTTGCCGCAACCGCTCGGTCCCAGCAAGGTGAACAGCTCCCCCGACTCCACCGTGAGGGAGACACCGGCCACCGCTGCGTGACCCTCAAAGCGCTTGACGACTCCTTCGATGGTGACCTTCGACATTCGCACGACCTCCACGTTGGCAAGTGGTACATCCCAATGAGGACAGTGGGGTGCTCCCGTCAAGGGAGCACCCCATCAGGGCCGGTGGTTACTCGACCACGATGTCCTTCCACTGGTCGAGCACCTCTTCACGATGGGTGGCCGCCCAGTCCATGTCGTAGTCCAGGAACTTGATCTTCGACACGTCCTCCAGGCCCTCGGGCGGGGCGACGTCGGTGCGCACCGGACGCCGGTTCAGTTCCTTGGCCACGTACTCCTGCATCTGCTGCGAGACCATGAAGTCGACGAACACCTTGGCGTTCTCCGGGTGCTTGGCGCCCTTGATGATGGCCACCGCATCAGGCACGTTGGAGGTGCCCTCCTCGGGGTAGATGATCCCAACGGGGCCGCCGGCAGCCACGTACTTGAAGGCCGCCTCTTCGTGCGTCAGGGCGAGCGCGTACTCGCCGTCGTTGGTGCCCTTCGGGCCCTGCGAGGAGGACCCCAGGATCTTGGAGTTCTTCACGATGTCGGCCATGACCTGCCAGCCCTTGCCGTCGTCCCGGCCCATGGCGTGCAGGACGGTCACCACTGTGGTGTAGGCCGAGCCGGACTTGGCGGCATCAGGCATGGCGATCTGGCCCGCCCACTTGGGGTCGGTCAGGTCGGCGAAGCCCTTCGGCGCCTGGTCAGGCGTCAGGAGGTTGGTGTTGTACATGATCACGATGGGCAGGGCGGTGAAGCCCGTCCAGCTGTTGTCCTTCGCCACGGTGCCCGGAGCCATCTTGTCGATCTCCTTGGGCACATAGGGCTGGAGGAGGTCCTTGTTGGCCTCGTGGGTCTCGGCGCCGCCGCCGAAGATCACGTCACCCAGCGGGTTGTTGGCCTCAGCACGCATCCGCTGGAACAGCTCGCCCGTGGCAGCGTAGACCACGGTCACCTTGATGCCCGTGGCATCCTCGAAGGCCTGGATCAGCGGTTCGTGGATATCGGCCTGGTGGGACGTGTACACCACGAGCTCCTTGGGCTCCTCCGACTTCTGGGGTTCCTGCTGCTGCTCTTGCTGCTGCCCGCCGCCGGCAGACGGAGTCTGCGTGTTGGGAGACTGCTGCGTGCCGCCACAGGCGGTGAGCACCAGAGCGAACAGGGCCAGGAGCGATACAGCCGTACGCTGGCGTAAGTTCATGGGACAACCTCCTGTTCGGTACATGGATGCAGCCACAGATTCAACTTCCCTTGCGCCAAGGTGAACCGCCGTTATTATACCTTTCCCCGCGCGGGTTGGGGAGCCGGTACATGATTTCCAGTACGAAGATGCACGTACGGTTAGTCATCACGAGTTATCCTGGAAACCATTCCACGCCCGATTGCGCCCTTGCCACGAAAGGCTTACCCGAAAACCGGCCGGTCATCGTTTGCTGCGGTAAGGGCCAGCGCGCTCCCCGTCTCGCCCGCGACGCCCGCCGTGCTCAGTGGAAGACAGGGCTGAAGAAGACCCCGATCAGCCAGGCCAAGAAGGCGACGGTCGCCGACGCCCGGCGGGCGCCCCCATTCACGCGGCATCGGGCAGCGAGGTGGAGCGCGCCGATGTACCCGATCAGGACCGTGACGTGGTTGATGAAACGAAACAGAGTCACCGTGACGCCTGCGCGTCACGGTGACTCTGCTCTGGTGTCGGAGGCGGGACTTGAACCCGCACGGTGTTACCCATACGCCCCTCAAACGTACGCGTCTGCCAATTCCGCCACTCCGACGTTGTGCAACTGTATCATTGGAGTGCGGGGATGCGGCTTCCCCGCCGGGCGCAACGCCCGTATGCTGGTGGGGGAACGATGATCCCCGGTGACACCATGTTATTTTACACCACGACACGCGTTCGCTCAAGGGGAAAAACAGGGCCAGTCGTGTCGGAAAGGTCCGGTTCCGCTGCAAGAGTTGCCCGCGTGGGCGGCGAATCATGCACTCGACGGAGGTGAGCCGTGTGATTCCTGGCCCGTGGTACTTCGGCCGCACAGAGATTGACTGGCTGGCGTACGAGCGTGCCAGCGAACTGGCCGACCGCTTTGCGCAGACGGCTGCGGAGTATGACCGCAGCGGGTCGTTTCCCTTCGCCCACTTCGACGCGCTGCGGGAGCAGCGGTACCTCGCCCTGACGGTGCCCACTGAGTACGGCGGCCTCGGCGCCGGCGTGCACGCCACCGTCTTCGCCCAGGAGCGGCTGGCGAGGGGCGACGGCGCCACGGCCCTCGCGGTGGGCTGGCATCTGTACGTGGTCGGCAAGCAGGCAGAGACCCGCACCTGGCCGGAGCCCATCCGCCGGCGGATCTTCGGGGAGGTCGTCGCCGAGGGGGCCCTGCTCAACGCCTGCGGTTCGGAACCCGAGACCGGCAGCCCCAGTCGGGGCGGCCTCCCCCGCACCACCGCCCGGCGTCTGCCCGACGGCTCCTGGGTGCTCAGGGGCCACAAGCACTTCACCACCCTGGCCCCGGTGCTCCGCTACTTCATCGTCTCCGCTACGCTGGCCGGCACCGAAGAGGCCGCGTGGTTCCTGGTGCCGCGGGAGTCGGAGGGGCTGCGGATCGAAGAGACCTGGGATGCCATCGGCATGCGGGCCACCGGCAGCCACGACCTCTGGCTGGACGACGTCCACCTGCCCGCCGACGCCCTGCTGGAGCCGACAGGCGACCGCACGCCGGGCCGCGCCGCGGGCTGGAACCTGCACGTGCCGGCCGTGTACCTGGGCATCGCCCAGGCGGCCCGGGACTTTGCGGTTCGCTACGCGGTCGAGCGGCGGACGGTGAACCCGCCGGGTCACCCGGAGCCCGCGAGCCCCCTGGTCGACCGCCCCCACGTCCAGCGGCTGATCGGCGAGATGGACCTGGCGCTGCTGCCGGCGCGCATCACCCTCATGGACCTCGCGTTCCAGTGGGACGAGCGGCCGGATTGGCGGCCCCACCTCGCCGATGCGGTAGCCGCCTGCAAGCCCTTCGTGGTGGAGACCGCCCTCCGGGTGGTGGACAGGGCCATGCGGGTGGCTGGCGGCGCCAGCCTCGCCCGGAGCCTGCCGCTGGAGCGCTACTACCGGGACGTAAGGGCGGGCCTGCACAATCCCCCGATGGAGGACGTGGTGATCAGCAACCTGGCGAAGGCGGCGATCCAACGGGCCAGTGCGGACCCGGCGGCGCCATGACGGACGCAGAACGAGGGGGCCGCTGGGGCCCCCTCGGCGGTTGCATGTGCCGCTACGTGTTCAAGTTGCTCAACTCGCCGGTGAGCTGGTAGATGGTCCACTCGCCCAGGTTGGTGGCGTGGTCGCCGATGCGCTCGAGCCATCCCGCCACGTGCAGCAGGTGGGTGGCCTGCCGCACCACCCGCGGGTCCCGCTCCATCATCTCCACCAGCTCGTCGAAGACGGCCTTGTACAGGGCGTCCATCTCGTGGTCGCGGGCGATCATGGCCCGGGCGGCGGCCTCGTCCTCGTCCACGAAGGCGTCCAGCGCCGCGCGCACCATCTCCTGGGCCAGGGTCGCCATGCGGGGGATGTCGATCAGCGGCTTGATCAGCGGCTCCCCCGCCAGCTTCTGCGTGACCTCCGCGATGTCGGTGGCGTGATCGGCCATGCGCTCGAGGTCGGTGACGATCTTGAGGCCGGTGCCCACGGTGCGGAGGTCGCGGGCCATGGGCTGCTGCAGCGCCATGAGCTGCAGACAGCGCATCTCGATGGTGATCAGCAGCCGGTCGATCTCGTCGTCCCGGTCGATCACCTGCTGCGCCAGGGCGGGATCCTGCCGGACCAGGGAGAGCACCGCGCTGTCGATCATCTCGCTCACCATCTGCCCCATGCGCAAGACTTCCTTCTTCAGGTCTTTCAACTCTGCTTCCAGCTTGTTGCGCACGTGCGTGCCTCCCTTTCCGGCCGCCCTAGTCCTGATCCAGCTGCTCGAGCCCCGCGGCCCGCAGGATCTCCTCGATCAGGTGGTGGTACTCGTCCGCCTGCGGCTTGCTGCGCTTCCCCGCCGGGATGTCGGTCCCAGTCTGCGCAGCCGGCCGTTCATACTTCGCCTGCATGCTGCTCGCCTCCTTCGGAAGTGAAGACGGCTACTTCGCATGGGCACGGAAAAAAGAACCCCCGGAACGCACCGGGGTTGCTGCAATCATGCTTTCTCTTCCCGAACGTCCTCCGACTGCTCTGTCTCGGTTCCCGCGCGATCCTGCCGCTTCTGTTCCGCTTATTTTACACCGGCGGCCCGGTGTGCGCAAGACCCATTCTTCCCTGGCCTTGCTACCGCAGCAGCCACTCGCTGACCAGCCAGGCCCCCAGCGTGAACAGCCCGAAGCCGGCCACCGTGATGACGGCACCGATGACGGCGGGCGACCGGTACCACTTGTTGCCGGACTCTGCCACGGCGCCCCCTCCTTCTTCGTCTCCCACTGCCTTATAGACGGCGCCGCCGGCGGTCTGGTTATCGTCTCGCACGAGGTCAGTACACCAGGTCCGCCACCGCGATGCGCGGTCCCGGGCGGAGCTTCGCCTCGATGCGCCCCGCTGCGTTGCGGTAGAAGAGCCTGTTGACGACGCCCACCAGCATGGCCTCCCGGGCCAGGTCCACCTGCGCCACCTGATCGCCGTAGAGGCAGCGGAGGATGGTACTCTGACAGTCCGCTGCGCTCTCCTCCAGGTCGGCGCCCAGCGACCAGTCAAACTCGCCGGCGATGACCGGCTCCCGCCCCGGCATCCGACGCCAGCGGGCCCGGTTCACCAGCCAGGCCGTAAGCGCCCGCCTGGCCGGTGTCGGCTCACTGAGCCGCCTGACGATGCCCTGCCTGAGCCGCTCGCCCACCGGTCCGTTCAGTACGGTCACGATCGTCCGCTGCAGTTCCTGGATGGAAGCCCGCCCGGCCAGTTCCAGGCACTCCTCATTCACGGCCAGCACCAGGTCCACCGCGGGCTCGCCATACCGGAGCATCAGGTTGGTGGCGATGAAACCGGCGTTCTCCTCCAGGGCATAGCCAGCCGAGGGCGGGGTGGGGTTGGAGGCCCACTGCCAGTATGCGTCCAGTGCGCGCTCGTCGCCGGCGTGGCGCTCGAGCGAGCGCTGCACCAGTTCCCTGACCTCAGCATTCTGCATGGGAAACCCCCCTCGGCCCTCCAGTATTGACCAGTTCGCGCCGACCCATACCCCACGGGGCTGCCGTACACCCGCTTCGTCTGTGCGCACATGCTATGCGCCCTGCGGGTGGAGTGCAACGGCGGCCGGCCCGGAAATGCCTGGAGCCGCCGGAAAGACGGCGCCCCCGCCGGGCGGCGGCCCGGCGGGGGCAAGAGACGGCCGAACGGAACTGCCGGCGACCCATCCGTGGGCCCGGTGGCGCCGCGGCACGTCAGCGCAGACCGCAGCGTGCCGCAGTCCCCGGCCACCGCACGACGTAGACGGCGTCGCCGTCCCAGCCGGCGGGAAGGCCATCGCCCAGTTCGAACCGGCTTCCGTCGGCCAGGTCGAAGACGAACACCCCCTCCCCCGGGCCCCTGGCGGTGAGGAGCCGGCCGCCGGAGCCGTGCCAGAAGGCTGTGCCGTGGCCGCTATCAGGGATGGGAATGGTGGGGCCCCCGTCCAGCGGGATGACCCAGGCCGTGTGCCCCGGAGCGGTCACCGCCAGGCTGCGGCCATCCGGGCTCCAGGCGAGCCGCGCCCCCGTGGCCGGAACCGGCACCGGCTCGCCCACCACCTGGCGCCCTCTCCGCTCCAGGTCGTAGATCACCAGACGGCTCGGGCCCGCGGGCCCCATCGGGTCCAGCGCCGCCACCCTGCGCCCGTCCGGGCTCCAGGCCGCCGTCGGCCCGAGGGCTTCACGCCCCTGCGGCCAGGCGGTCACAAACGCTTCCGCCCCCTGGCGCTCCCCCGTCGTCAGATCCAGCACGATCAGCGGGGCCGTGGACGTCCCGTGGCCGCGGGGCTCGTCCTCCTCCGCTCCCCCGAGGTAGGCCGCCCGGTTCCCGTCGGGGGAGAAGGATGCGGTGGGTGGAACCGCTCCGGTCAGGAAGGGAGGCGGCGCTGTGCGCTCGCCTGCATCGGGTGCCCACACCTCCCAGGCCTGTGCGGCTTCCCCGGCGGACGGGTGGTTCAGCAGGCGCCCGCCCGCCCACCGGAGCGAGCCGGCCGCCAGCGGGAGCGGCAGCCACTGGTTCCGCACCAGGTCCACCACCCCACCGCGCCGCTCCCGCATTTCGCCCTGGAAGGACTGCCGGCCCCGCAGAGCGATGTAGTCCCCGTCGGGCGACGGCCAGGCCTCCGTGATCTCCGGCGGCAGGGTGACCAGGTGTTCGCTCTCCCCCGAATCCACGCTCACCCGCTCCAGGTAGGGCAGCGTGGCCTCGTTGCGCAGCGTCACCGGATAGCGGGCCACCGGCAGCCCGCTGCCGGCCGCCACGACGCGGCGCAGGTCCAGCGTGAGGCAGGCGGGGGCGCGCTCCAGTTCCACCGCCCAGCGGTAGCCCGGCTCCTGCGTGACGATCAGGGGCTGCTCCCCCTGCGCCTCCACGTCGGCCAGCCAGGCGGCAAAGCTCGCCGGGTCCACCTCCTGGTCGAAGGCCAGCCTGACCCAGAGCGGGCCATCCGGCACGACGGCCTCCTCGCCGGCGAGCAGCCGCAGCGTGCCGTCCGCGGCCCGGTAGGTGAGGATCACGGTGGGCTCCGCCCGCCGGACCAGGGTCACATGGGAGCCGCGCACGCCCTCCAGCCAGGCCTCCCACCGATCCGCCGGCGGGGCGGCGAACCGGGCCTGGATCGAGCCCAGCACGGTCCGCACTTCCGCGGGCTCCGCGCCCCGGGTGCGGAGGAGGTCGCGGTAAGGCCGGGCGTCGTGGGTGTCAAGCTGCCACGAGAGGAGGACGTCGCCGGAGCCCACCGCCACCTCGTCGACGCGGGGATCCAGGCTGAGGGCGGTCACCCCGTCCACCACGGTCCTGAGGGTGGAGGTGCCCCGGAACAGAATGCGGCCGAGCAGCGCGGGCGGGGCGCCCTGGCGGGCGCTGACGGTGGCGGCGGGTGCGGCGGCACCCTGGCCTGCGGTCCCGGTGGCGCCGGCCGGGGCCTCGCCGGTTCCCGCGTCAGCCGCGCCTGCACCACCCTCCCGGACGGACGGCGTCTCGGGCGCCGCAGGCATCCGGGAGGGCGTGGCGCAGGCTGCCATCAGCAGGCACAGCACCGCCAGCCAGGCCACGGGCCTCCAACCTCTCATCCTGATCACCTTCCGCACACTCTGCACTAGTCTGACGGCTGAGGAAGAGAGGCGGTTCAGGCAAGTGGCCCCGTTCACACGCTGCGCATGCCCTCGAAGGGCTGGCGGCAGCCGTCACAGTAGTAAATGGACCGGCAGGCGGTGGGGCCGAACAGGTTCTCGAGATGGGTGTCGAGCGAGCCGCAGTACGGACAGGGAGGCGCCTCGGTCGGAAGGATGAGCGTGAGCGAGGGCGGCACCGACGGATCCGCCCCGGCCCGTGCGGAGGACGGCGACGCCCGGGAGCAGGACGGCGGTGCGATGCCGAAGCTGCGGAGCCGTTCCCGCCCCTCAGGGGTGATGCGGTCGCTGGTCCAGGGCGGGTCGAGCACGAAGGCCACTTCCACCCCGGCGACCCCTTCCAGCGCGCCGAGCCGGGCGGCCACGTCACGCCGGATGATCTCCAGGGCCGGGCAGCCCACGTAAGTGGGCGTGATCTCCACGCGGATGCGCACGGCCCCGGCCGCCGTCAGCACCACCCGGTACACCATCCCCAAGTCCACGATCGAAACCGGCGGGATCTCGGGGTCCCGCACGTCGGCCAGGGCGGCCCAGACGGCCGCCTCCGTCACCACGCCGCATTGGGGGCGGTGCGGTAGACCTCCCCCATCGTCTCGAGCAACTCCGCCAGGTCGGCGGTGTGCTGCCCCCGCCGGCCGTCCGGAGAGGCGCCTTCAGGGTCCGGCCGGCCCGGCCACGCCAGGCCCACCTCGGCGAAGAGCGGCTGCAGCGCCGCCACCCACCGGTCCCACAACTCGGCCGGCGTGGCGGGGAAGACCGGCCCGGGCTCCACCTCGCCCGGGGAGAAGAGGCCGCCCACGTCCGGCCAGGCGCGGGCGACGCCTTCGGCCAGGCGCCGCCGGGACTCGTCGGTGCCGGTGGCCAGCCGCCGGAACCAGGTGGTGTGGTGGATCAGGTGGTACCGCTCCTCCCGCCGGATTTTCACCGCCGCCTGCGCCAGGGGGGCGTAGCTGGAGCCGGCGAGCACCTCCAGGCGGATCTGGTCGAACACGTCGTAGAACAGCCGCCGGGCGATGGTGTAACCCCAGTCGAACTGGGGCTGGTCGAGGTAGCTGCCCGGGCCGTTGGGCCGCTCCAGCAGCACGGCGTTCCGCCTGAGGGCCGCCGGACGCAGGAAGGCCAGATCGTCCGCCCGCCCTTCGCCCAGGTCGGCCAGCAGGTTGTAGAAGAGGGTGGCGTGGCCCACCTCGTCCTGGGCGATCGAAGAGAAGGCCACGTCCTCCTCGATGTGCGGAGCGAGCCCCAGCCACTCCGAGTCGCGGTGGCCCACCACCAGCTCGTCGTCCGCCAGCTGGTACAGCAGCGCAATCACGCTGGCTCGGTCCATCGGAAGTCCCTCCCCTGCGGGCGGCGCCTAGTCCCGCACGAAATCCTGCTCCAGGTCCAGCAGCGCCCGCCTGTACTTGCGCCACCGCTCGGCGTTGGCCTGGCTGTAGCCCGCTAGAGTGCGGTAGCGCTTGTCGGTCTCCCGGGCGAAAAAGTCGCGGTCGGCGTAGTCGGTGCGGTGGATGGCCTGCTGCTCCACCGCCCAGATGGAGACGGCGGCGTCGCGGCGCAAGAACTGCTCCCGCGCCAGCACGAGGGCCTCCTCGGGTCCGCCCGCCGCCACCGACCCCACCCACACGTGGGGGCTCAGGTGGTCTTTCTGGACGAAGATCTCGTAGATGCGGAACTGCCGCTCCGACCGTGCGGCGGTCCCCGCCTCGCCCGGCGCCTGCCGCACCGTTTCTGCCGGTGCCGCCGGTGCGGTGCCCAACGGGCCCGCTGGCACCTGCTCTGCAAACCCTGGCTTGCGCACCGCGTCCATCGCCTCTCCCCCTTACACCGCCTGCGCCATGAGCGCCTCGCGCACCCAGCGCCCCTGCTCATACGAGAGCCGCCGGAGCCCCAGCCGGTACTGCGAGAGCGGCCCCTCGTTGCGGGCGATGGCCTTCAGCTTCGACCAGTCCGGCGGGGTGTAGACCCACCGCCCGGCCTCCTCGTCGTAGCGCAGGGCCGGGTCGGGGATGGTGAGGCCCAGCGCCCGGATGCGGGGCACGTACTTGGTGAGGAACTTCTGGCGCAGCTCCTCGTTGGTCTTGGTGCGGAAGCGGTACTTCAGCAGGATGGTGGCCGAGGGCGAGTTGGTCTCCGCCGGGCCGAAGAAGAGCAGCAGCGCCTCCCACCAGCGGTTGAGGGCGTCCTGGAGCATCTGCCGCTGCGCGGGCGTGCCCTCGGCGAGGGCGAGGCAGATCGACTCGCCGTGCTGGATATGGAACCCCTCCTCGGCGCAGACCCGCTGCAGCACCCGGGCGTACGGGCCGTACGACGAGCTGAGCAGCGCGGCCTGGGAGACCACGGCGGCGCCGTCCACCAGCCAGCCGATGATCCCGGCGTCGGCCCAGGTGGGGGCGGGCATGTGGAAGACGTTGTGGAACTTGCACTGGCCGGTGAAGAGTTCCTCCACCAGCTCCTCCCGGCCCTTGCCCAGGGGCGCCGCCAGATCCTCCGCCACCCGCAGGACGAGCTGGGCGTGGCCCACCTCGTCCTGCACCTTGGCCATGAGGCTGAGCTTGCGGGCCAGCGTGGGAGCCCGCGGCACCCACTCCTTTTCGGGCAGGGCGCCCATCAGCTCCGAGAGTGCGTGCATCTGCATGAACTTGATCATCGTGACGCGGTACTCGTCGGGCATCCAGTCGGTCGCCTCGATCTTCTCGCCCCGCTCCACGCGGGCCAGAAACTCCGCCCGGCGGTCGTCGGTGTGGGTCATGGCTCTCCCTCCTCTGGGCAGCGGGCCGTGGACGGCGAGGGGGCCCACGGCTCCCTGCCGGTCGCTCACGGGTTGCGCCGCAGCAGCCCCTCCGCGATGATGTCGTAGAACCGGTCGGCCACCTGCTCCGGGCTGAGGGGGCCGTCCGGCCGGTACCACTGGTAGGCCCAGTTGGCCACGCTCAGCACGAGCAGGCGGACGAAGCGCTGGTCCAGCGGCCGGAACTCGCCCGCCTCCACGCCTTCCCGGATGATCCGGGCCAGCAGGTCCTCGTAGGCCTGCCGGTGCGCCACGGCCTGAGCCCGGTGCTCGGGCGGGAGCGCCTTCCACTCGTGCAGGAACACGGCCGCTGCGGCCGGAGACTCGGCCACCACGCGGATGTGGGCGGCAAGTGCCCGGCGGAGCCGATCCCCCGCGGGGCCCGTTTCCGCCGCGATGGGCGCCACCGCCGCCTGAAAGCGCTCCGACGCCTGCACCACGGCCTCGTAGAGCAGTTCCGCCTTCGACCGCACGTGGGCGTACAGCGACCCGGAGAGGATGCCCACCGCATCGGCAATCTCCCGCACGGTGGTCGCGTGGTACCCCTTCCGGCTGAACAGGGTCACCGCCGCCGCCACCAGCTCCTCCTTCCGTCCGGACCGGGCCATCTGCTACCCCCTACCAAGCGCTTGCTTGTTCCCAGTTTATTCGCGCAAGTCAGTCCCGGTCAACAGGGAGTCGCGTCGAGGTGCCGTTACGGTTGCCTCCTCGGTGCCCCGTCCCCCCGTGACCTCCCGACCTGAGGGCGGGTCCTGGAAGGCCGGAGGCAGGAAACTCGAGTACCCAGGGCGAATCGTAAGAAGACTTTCGGAGACTTTTTGCCAGTGATGAGTACGAGCAACCATTTCCGGGAAGTATGGGATAGACGGAGGGATTCCACCATGGCCCAGGCCACAGCCGGCAACGGGGGCGCGGAGGCGTACTACTCCACCGCACGAACCCTCGGCACTGGCACGACCAGCACGATCACCCTGAAGATCTGGAAGCTGCTGGACGACTACCTCGTGAAGTACGGGCGCGCCATGAGCGCGTCGGAGCTTTCCGCCGCAACCGGGCTGACGGTCGAGCAGATCGACCAGATCTTCGCCCAGGAATACTATCAGAAGTACTATGGGTTCCGGCGCTTCAACAGCCTGGAAGAGTGGCGTCAGTGGGCGCTGGAGACCGGGGTCCTCTACAACCCTGAGTTGCACAAGCCCGACCCGGAGCCGGACCAGGAAGGCCCCGCTCCCGAAGGTCCGTCCGGGGAGGAGCCCAAGCCAGACGAGGCATAGGATCGCTCCTCCGCTTACAACGCCATCGTGGAAACGCAAATCCGGGCGCCCAATCGGCTATGCCCGGATTTTGCCTGCTCGCCGCGGACCGCAGGTTGCCCCCTGCGGTCCGCTCGTTTCTCGCCCGTGGCCGGTCGCATCTGCGTTGATGACCGCCTGGGACTGGAGAGGCCTGTGGGCGGCCGCCCAGGTGGGGGGTGCCCCGTGCCGTCCGCTCTGTTCGCAGCGGCTGTTGATGACGACCGGGGACAGCTGGCCCCTTGGATCGGTCACTTTGCCGGCTACCTACCGACGTCCGCGGCAGTGGCAATCCGCCGGCACGACGATCAACAACAACGGCGAACAGAGCGCACGCGGCGGGAGTACACTCCCTCGCCACCGGCCGACGCCCGCTCCCCCGCCAGCCGTCAGCGCCCCGTGGGACGGGACCCATCCACCTTGACCAAAAGTCAGAGTTAAATGTCTAGTTGGATCTATCAGATGTAGAGAAGGGAGGCCGCCTCGTGTTTGACTTCCTCCTCAGCGTCGAACACGAGCCGGTCCCGGCGCTGCCCCGCAACTCCAACGGGAAGATCCTGAAGCACGAGCTGCGCAGACGCTGGCTCTAGCTTGGGCCGACCGTGCGCACACCGCATGGAAGCGGGGGTGCCCCTGGTGGGGCACCCCCGTTCGAATCGTGATCCTACTCTGTTCGCTGTTCCACGAGGCGGTACGAATGGCCCACGTAATCGAACCGGAGCAGCGTGTGGGGAGCGTCAGCGGCGTACCACGCCTCCAGCCGGTCGCCCAGCGTGGCCTGCCACGCATCGCCTGTCTCCGCCCTGGCCCGCGTGAGAGAGAGTCCGACCGGCTCGATGGCCGGCGCCGAGGTCCCAGACTCCGGGTTCCACTTCAGGGGCGTCGCGAGGGCTATCATATCCGTCCGCTCCTCCGTCATGACGGCCAGGGAGAGCCGCCAGGGCAGCTCCTGGGCCAGGACGGCGCCAGCCGGCAGCGCCATGCTCGCGGAATGCTCGCTGGCGCCCCCGGGCATGGTCACCCGCACCGTGAGGCGCAGCCCGTCGCCCGCCGGTTCGACCCGGGTCTCGTGGCGGACCGCGCTCTCCGTCCACGACACCCGATCGCTCAGCTCCAGCAGCGGGAGGTCCGCCCTGTTCCACCGGATGGCGATCTCCCCCGTGGTCGCGTCGGACTGGAAGGTGGAGCCCCCCTGCTCGACGCGCCACGCCTGGTTGGCGGAGGTGCAGCGCAGCGCGTAGCTGGTGGGCTCGGGGGTAAGGCGGCATTCCATGCTGCCCACCACGTCGTCGGCGACGTTGCGGATCTCGTAACGCCAGACCTGCGGGCGCTCGAAGGTGACAGCCTCCAGCGCCGGCGGTTCCGCGGGCACCGCAGGCGCAGCGCCGGGCACGGAGATCACACCGGTCTCGGCCGCCGCGGCCAAGACGTAGACCGCCGCGAATGGGATCAGGGGCCAGAGCCCGCCGAGTCCCGTCCGGGCGGCGCGTTCCCCCTCGCCCGCCGAGGGCGCCGGGCTGAGCCGCAGGAGGCGGCGGAAGGCGACGAAGCCCGCAAGGAGCATCGCCAGCATGATCCCCATCAGCAGCGGATCGGGCAGAGTCACGCCCAGGGCAGAGAGCAACAGGATGGTCGCCGACACCGAGTTCTGCGCCGCGTGGGCCAGCACGCCGGGCAACAGCGATCCCGTCCGCCAGCGGAGGACGCCCAGGGCGAAGGCCGCGGGCAAGAGCCCGGGCAGACCCTGCAGGCGCAGATGGTAGAACGCGAACAGCAGGGCCGAGCCCACCACGGCCCACCGGGGGCCACAGAGCGCGTAGGCCCGGAAGATGTAACCCCGGAAGAGAATCTCCTCGCAGACGGGCGCAAACACCGTAAGGGCCACGAAGAGGACGAGGCCGGCGGCAACGGACTCGGGCGGCGTCAGCCCCGGCGCCTGATACCCGGTGAAGGCGATCATCAGGCCTGTAATCGACGTCCCAAGCGCCCACGCGCCGAAGCCGATGAGGATGGCCAGCCGCAACTCCTCGGGGCGTGCGCCCCGCCAGGCCGCCGCCTCACGCCAATCTGCGCCCTCCCGCCGGATCAGCAGCAGCGTGGGCAGGAGGATGCAGACCAGTTCGGTGAAGATGAGCCCGCTGCCGACATCCAGGCGCTGTGCGAGACTGCCCGGCAGGATTACCAGGACGACGGTAACCAGGAGCAGGAGGTTGGCGTTGCGAATCGCCTGCTGCACGTGCACTGCGGGCCCTCCCCTCTCGTGTCTGTTAACCCCGAGTATAGCTATGCCAAAACGGTAGGAATATAGGGATATAGAACTAATTAAGGCATGTGCGTCTCGCCCACTCCCGCTGCTGCACCCGCCCTGCACGGGCGGAAGGGCACAGGCCCGCAGGGTGCCGTCCCGGAACCCCGGCACGCTGCACCGGACCGTGCTCGGCAACGATGTAGCCGCCCCGCGTCGCACACCGGCGGAATGGTTCACATGGCCTACGACCCCCTGGCCGGTTTTTCCTGAGTCAAAATAGGCACAAACAGCCAGAGGAGAATCGGACCCTGTCGGGAAACGTCCGGACGCCGCACGGGGGGCAGGATCCTGCGGTCCGTCAAGTGCCGTCGGACGCAACTCAACCCCTGGGAGGGCTTGCCATGAAGATCGTGATCGCCCCAGACTCCTACAAGGGCTCCCTGACTGCGGCCCAGGTGGCGGAGGCGATGGCCGCCGGGGTGCTGCGCGTCCTCCCCGATGCCGAGCTCGCCCTGGTACCCATGGCCGACGGCGGCGAGGGCACGGTGCAGGCGCTGGTAGACGCCACCGGCGGCCGGCTGATCACCACCGCGGTCCGCGGGCCCCTGGGCGAGCCGGTGCAGGCCACGTTCGGCATCCTCGGCGACGGCCGGACGGCCGTCATCGAGATGGCCCAGGCCTCCGGCCTCCCCCTGGTTCCCCGGGAGCGCCGGAACCCCCTCATCACCACGACCTACGGCACCGGCGAGCTGATCCGCCGCGCGCTGGACGAAGGCGCGGCGCGCCTGATCATCGGCATCGGCGGCAGCGCCACCAACGACGGCGGCGCGGGCATGGCCCAGGCCCTGGGCGTGCGGCTGCTGGATGCCGCCGGACAGGACCTGGGCCCCGGCGGGGCCGAACTGGCCCGCCTGGATCGCATCGACACGAGCGGCCTCGACCCCCGCCTCAGCGCCGTGGAGATCACGGTGGCGTGCGACGTCGACAACCCCCTCACCGGCCCCCGGGGCGCCTCTGCGGTCTTCGGGCCGCAGAAGGGCGCCACGCCGGAGATGGTGGCGCAGCTGGACGCCGCCCTGCGCCGGTGGGCCGAGGTGATCCGCCGCGACCTGGGCAGGGACGTGGAGAACGTTCCGGGTGCCGGCGCCGCCGGCGGCCTGGGGGCGGGGCTGATGGCGCTGCTGAACGCCCGGCTCCGCCGCGGCGTCGAGATCGTGGTAGAAGCCACGGGCCTCGAGCGCCACCTGACGGATGCGGACCTCTGTCTCACCGGTGAGGGCAACACCGATTTTCAGACCGCCCACGGCAAGACCCCAATGGGCGTGGCCCAGGCCGCCCGGCGCCACGGCGTGCCGGTCATCTGCATCTCCGGCGGACTCGGGCGGGACCACCGGCGCATCTACGATGTGGGCATCGATGCGGCGCTCCCCATCGTCCCTGGGCCGGTGGACCTGGACGCGGCCATGGCCAGCGGCGCCGCCTACGTGGCGGATGCCACCGAGCGGGCGCTCCGGCTCGTGGCCGTGGGTATGCGGTTGCGCCGGGCGTGACGGCCAGGGCGCAGGGCAGGGCCGGAGATGTGCGAAGCGGTGCGGGTCCGTCAGGCGGGCTCCAGCCGCCACCCGTCTGGCCGGGGATGGGCCAGGAAGGAGGTGCAGCGCTGGTCCGGCCCCTCGGCCGTGACCCGGAAGCCGGCGGTGACGGGGCGGATGGAGAGAATCTCCGCCCCGGACAACCGGGCCCGCACCAGGGGCTCCAGCACGGGCAGCAGCACATCCTCCATCCACATGCGCTCCCGGTACCAGAGCGGCGCGGCCTGAGGCGGCGGGTAGCCCGCAACGGGCGCACCCAGGGCCTCGGCCAGCGCAGCCGCCGCCTCCGTGCCAGTCGCCTCCGGAGCCCGCTCCCCTTCGGGTGCGGTGCCGAGGCGCCCCTCCCCCACCGCGCCGACGAAGCGCAGGCAGAGTTCCACCGTGTTCACGACCGCATCGTACTCGAGCGAACCGTTGGCGTAGCGAATCTCTACGGACCCGTAATCGAACCAGGCCGCCGCGTTCACACCGCACCGGTGCGACTGCGGCCGCCCGCGGTGCACCAGCGCCCGCCGCTCGGGCCGCATCAGGTACCGCTCGCGCATCGCCGGTACCACCGGAGGGCAGTAGATCAGCCGGTGCTCGGCCGTGCTGAGCAGCGTCTGCAGCGCCTCCTGGTGCGCCAGGGCGGCGTCAACCAGGGGCAGCACGACATCCTGCCCCCACGGCTCCAGCCCCACGTGCACATGCAGTCCGCAGCTCCAGTTCGCCCGGGCACCCGCGGCCGCGAGCCGGGCCAGCATCTCCCGGATCTCGCCCCGGTCCCGCCACAACAGCGGCGGAGAGATGAGTTCGGCACCCGACGCCTCGCCCGTGTCATCTATCTGCTGCTCGTCGAGGAGCATCTTCCACCCGGGCAAGAGCACCACGCCCCCCGGGTCTCCGCCCACGAACTCGATCTCCACCCCGAACCGGAGCGCTTGCCAGTCAACCGCCTTCGGCCACATGCTCTTCCTTCCTTTCCTTCTCAGATGCAGCCTGGGACCTCATCTGAGAAGGAGGAGCCCGGGCCTAAAGCGGGGCCTGCTGGGGGACCACGGGCCGATCACCTCCCATGCCCGCCTGTGAGCTGCTGGCGCGGACACCAACGGCCCAACGCCGGGGCACGGGTTCCCCCGCCGCCGACATGACGGCGGCGGGCGTCCGGCGGGCACCACCAGGAGTGCACGGGCGCCCGCGAAAAGCGGCATCGCCGTCCAGGGCGGTGCCGCTCTCCATATGCCCACTGCCGACGAGCCGAGGGGCGGGGCTCACAGCCCACCGCCCGTCGCTCACGCGCCCCGCACCAGGAGCAGGAGAACGGCCAGCGCCGCCACGATCGCCCGGTACCACGCGAACACCAGGTACGATCCTTTCTGCAGGTACTGCAGCAGCACGGCGATCACGGCGTAGCCGCTCACGGCCGCGGCGGCGACCCCGGCGAAGAAGGCCGGGGTGAACATGGACGGGTCCGCGTCGGGGATGACCAGGATGGCGCCGCCCAGGATGATGGGCCAGCCCAGCAGGAACGAGACCCTGGCCGCCGTCTCCCGGTTCAGCCCCAGGCCCAGGCCGGCGGTGATGGTCGCACCCGACCGGGACACGCCGGGGATCACGGCCAGCGCCTGTGCGAGGCCGATCCAGATTACGTCGGACACCCGGATCTCCTCCAGCGAGCGCCGCTTGGCGCCCAATCGGTCCGCCAGGTAGAGGATCAGGCCCACCACGGCCAGCAGGATGGCGATGGACAGGATCGACTGGCGGAAGACCGCTTCGACCATGTCCTCCATCAGCACGCCGAAGATCGCCCCCGGTACCGTGCCCAGCACGATGCCCCAGGCCAGGCGGCCCGCGGGCGTCCGGGTGCCCCGGGTGAGCCCTTCCACCGCCAGGTTCAGCAGGTCGCGCCAGAAGTAGATGGTGACCGCAAACAGGGTACCCACGTGCAGGGCCAGGTCGAAGGCCAGGCCCGAGGCCGGCCAGCCCAGCACCCAGGGCACCAGGATCAGGTGCGCGGAACTGGAGATGGGCAGGAACTCGGCGAGCCCCTGCACGATGCCAAGAACAATCGCCTGTAAAACGGTCACACCGATCCTCCTCACGTGTTGACGGTCGGCGGCTCGGGCAGCCACGTGGCCCGCGTCCGGTGCCCCGCCGAAGCGTCACCAGTGTACCACATCTCAACGGGACCGGCTATCGTTGCCTGCGCACCGGGCAGGCCCCGTCCGAATGGCGCCGGGGCGGAACCCCCGTGGGCAGAGCGGCGTAGCCCTCTGTCCCAACGCGCCATCGCCCCGATGGTCCCAGTAGCCTATGCTCCCGGTGGCCGCGGTAGCGGTATATTAAAGTTAACATACGTGAAAAAAACGGGGGGATAGCGTTGTCGACACACCACTGGCACTCTCGACCCGTCGCGGATGTGGCATCGGAACTGGAAACGACCCTTTCCACAGGTCTTTCCCGCCAGGAGGCGGCCGACCGGCTCACCCGGTACGGGCCCAATAAGCTGGTCGAGGAGAAGAAGAAGAGCATCTGGGCCATGGTCGCGGAGCAGTTCAGCGACTTCCTGGTCATCATCCTGCTGGTGGCGGCAGCGCTCTCGTTCCTGCTGGGCGAGATGCTCGACGCCGGTGCGATCATGGCGATCGTGATCCTGAACGCGGCGCTTGGCATCGTGCAGGAGTTCAAGGCCGACCAGGCGCTGTCCGCCCTGAAGCAGCTGACCGCCCCCACGTGCCGGGTCCTGCGGGAGGGCGAGGTGGTGAGCATCGACAGCCGGGACCTGGTGCCGGGCGACGTGGTCCTGCTGGAGGCCGGCGACCCGGTCCCGGCCGACCTGCGCCTCACCCAGTCGGTGATGCTGCGCATCGACGAGTCGCTGCTCACCGGTGAGTCCGTCCCCGTCGAGAAGGACGCCGGCCGTCTCCTCAAGGCCGAGACCGCCATGGCCGACCGGGTGAACATGGCCTACATGTCCACGTACGTCACCTTCGGCCGCGGCCAGGGCGTCGTTATCGCCACGGGCATGCAGACGGAGGTCGGCCGCATCGCCGGCAAGCTGCAGGAGGAGGAAGAGGAAGCGACGCCCCTCCAGCAGCGCCTGTCCAAGTTCGGGAAGCAGCTGGGCGTGGCGATGCTCATCGTCTGCGCCGTGGTGGGTGCGCTGGGGCTCTTCCGCGGCATGGGCTGGCTCGAGGTCGTCATGGTCGCCGTCTCGCTGGCCGTGGCGACGATCCCCGAGGGCCTGCCGGCCGTGGTGACCATCGTGCTGGCCATCGGCACCAAGCGCATGGCGGACCGCAACGCCGTGATCCGCCGCCTCTCGGCGGTGGAGACGCTGGGCTCCGCCACCGTCATCTGCAGCGACAAGACGGGCACGCTCACCAGGAACCAGATGACCGTCACCCGCCTCTGGCTCCCCGAGGGATGGGTCGACCCGAACCGCAAGGCCACTGTCGACGAGCCGCACGGCCTCCTGCTCGCCGCCGCCGCCCTGTGCAGCGACGCCAGCCTGTCGGGAGAGGCAGGGGACTACAAGTCCGTGGGCGATCCCACCGAGACCGCCCTGGTAGTCGCCGCCGCGCAGGCCGGCCTGGACAAGCGGCAACTGGAGAAACAGTACCCGCGGCTAGGCGAGGTGCCGTTCTCGTCGGAGCGGAAGCGGATGACCACCTTCCACCACCTGACCGCCGAGGGCATCACCGGCGTCGTCAAGGGCGCGCCGGACGTGGTGCTGCGCCTGACCAACCGCATCCGCAAGGGCGGTGAGACGCTGCCGCTCTCAGATGCGGACCGGGCTGCGATCGAGGCCGCCAACCACGAGATGGCGGGCCAGGGCGTCCGGGTTCTGGCCGTCGCCCTCACCGACCCGCAGGCCCGGCTCGAGGGCGACCTGGAGCGGCTGGAGCAAGACCTGATCTTTGTCGGCCTCATCGGCATGACCGACCCGCCCAGGCCGGAGACGGCCCCCGCCGTCGCTGAGGCTCGGAAGGCCGGCATCCGCACCATCATGATCACCGGCGACCACGTGGACACCGCCGTGGCGATCGGCCGGGAGGTAGGCATCGTCGAGGCGGAGCGGTCGGCCAGCTACAGCGGCGTCCAGCTGGACCAGATGGACGACGCGGCGCTGGAGGAGGCCGTGCAGAAGGCCAACGTGTTCGCCCGGGTATCGCCGGAGCACAAGCTGCGCATCGTGGACGCGCTGCGCCGGCGCGGCGAGATCGTGGCGATGACGGGCGACGGCGTGAACGACGCCCCGGCCCTCAAGCGGGCCGACATCGGCGTGGCCATGGGCCTCTCCGGCACGGGCGTCGCCAAGGGCGCCTCCGACATGGTGCTGATGGACGACAACTATGCCACGATCGTCAGTGCGATCGAAGAGGGGCGGACCATCTACAGCAACATTCAGAAGTTCACGTTCTTCCTGCTCTCGGCCAATCTGGCGGGGCCGTTCC
>Ga0134100_1001284_pt1 | contig 24070 bp, 27 predicted proteins | sample 11_taG_2_FD_94444 | JGI IMG/M metagenome (GOLD analysis project Ga0134100, IMG submission 94444) | Switchgrass degrading microbial communities from high solid loading bioreactors in New Hampshire, USA - 11_42_5_180_A3 metaG | ecosystem: Engineered > Bioreactor > Semi-continuous > Anaerobic >...
ACCTTGGCCTGGTCGGGGTAGACGATCACGTCGCCCTGCCGCAGGGCGTAGGCCACAAAGGCGAGGCCGTCCTGCACCTGCGCGAAGGTGGGCACCATGTCGGGGTAGCCCACCCGCGCGAGGAACTCCTGCCCGATGGCCTTGGCCTGCTCCAGGTCCAGCGTGGGGCTGCCGAGCACGCGCTCGGTGAGCAGGCTCACCAGGTGGCCGCCCTGGCGGGTCATCTCCACGGTGGCCGTGTACGTCTGGCTGCTCGTGCCTGCCGGCGCCAGGCGGAAGGTGTAGGTTGGAAGGTTCCCTTCGACCTCCGCCACCTCGACCGTGCGGTAGCGCGCCAGGTCTGGCAGGAGGGCCCGCAGCCGCGCCTCGGCTTCCTCCCGGGTGACCGGCCCGCCGGTGAGGGCCGGGGGCGTCTGGCTGACGTGGTCCGAGAAGGGGCCGTCGTAGATGAAAACGGGCATCTGCTCGAATCCGGTGGCCATCTGCGCCCAGCCGCCGTCCAGAAGGGCAGCCACGGCCGGGCTCTGGGTCGCCTCCGGGTTGAAGACCGGGTTTTCGGGCATGTGCAGGAGGGCAGCGAGGCTGAACTGGGCCGGCCGGTGCCAGCGGAAGCCGCCCCGGTTGTACTGCGTCAGAATGGCGTTCAGCTGCTGGTAGAGGTTGGCGGACTCCCGGCGGAGCCGCTCCAGTTCGGCCCGCTCCGCCTCGGTCATGGACCGGCCGGCGGCCTCGTCCCGCAGCAGCGACAGCGAGAAGTCGCCCACCTGCTGCAGGAACTTGCCCGTGGCGGTGGAGACCTCGGCCGGAAGGGGCAGCGAGGAGAAGGCCGTGAAGGCCGCGGCCGCGTGCCGGTTCACGTCGGCCATGTAGCGCATGTTCTGCCGCTCGCTGCCCGTGGCGAGCCCCTTGGCCAGCATCGTCTGAATCTGTTCCACGTGATGGGCCATGTCGACGAAGCTGCGCTGCCGCTCCGCCTCGAGGGCGTTGGCGAGCAACCGGTTGTGCTCGTTCAGGTGGTAGGTCCAGGCCGTCCACACGGCCAGACCGAAGGTGCCCAGGAGGCTGACGGCCAGCCAGGTGACCACTCGACGCACGGCTGATCCCCTCACTTGGCGAAGACGTGGTTGCCGATCCGCTTCACGATGGGCCGCGACCAGATCCAGCCGCTGGAGGCCTTGGCCGGGTTCCAGAAGAACAGGGCGCCGCCGGTCGGGTCCCAGCCGTTCAGCGCGTCCTCCGCCGCGCGCACCGCACTGGCGGTGGGCGCCGCGTAGATCGTGCCGTTGGTCACGGACTCGAAGGCGTGGGCCTGGTAGACCACACCCGCCACCGTGTTGGGGAAGCGGGCGTCGCGCACCCGGTTGAGGACCACTGCGGCCACCGCCACCTGTCCCTCGTAGGGCTCGCCCCTGGCCTCGGCCGAGACCACCCGGGCCAGGAGGTCGCGTTCGGCGGCGCGGCTGCCGGCGGTGGCACCGGCGGTTGCGGCCGCGCGGGTCGACGGGGTGCCACCCCAGTAGCCCAGCGCCGCCCAGGTGTCGGGCCCGACGATGCCGTCCACGGCGAGCCCGTTCCGCTGCTGGAAGAGCCGGACGGAGGCGTAAGTCTGCCGCCCGAAGATGCAGTCCACCGCCCCGGTGTAGTACCCCCAGGCCTTCAGCCGCCGCTGAGCCACACAGACGTCTTCGCCGCGGCTCCCCCAGCGCAGGGTGGACCGCGTCTGGGCCCCCGCGTGCCACGGGAAGGTGAGGAAGAGAAGCAGGGTGAGCAGGGCGATCACAACGCCGCGCTGCTTCATCCTTCGCCGCCTCCTCTGTACGGTTCTCCCTCTGCCTTCCTAACGTGCCACCCGCGGGGCCGGAGTATGCCGCCCAAGGTATTGTCTGCCGGGGGAAGGGGCGGTATAGTAAAGGCAGCATCATACTGGCCGAGAGCCGCTAGGGGAGCCGTGAAAACGGCTGAGAACCGGGGTGTGCCCCGGGACCCTGTCACCTGATCCGGGTAATACCGGCGTAGGGAAGCGAGCCTCGCGGGCATCCCGTCCGCAGCTCGCTGGGCTGCGGTTTTTTCGTGCCACGAGATGTCGAGTCTGTTCCTAATGGAGGTGCCCGATATGTCTGATGCACGGGTCCGTCTGCGCCGTCTGGTGGAGAGCGCGGTCCTCATCGGGGCGGCGGTGGCGCTGTCGTTCGTGAAGGTGTGGGAGATGCCGCAGGGCGGCTCCATCACCCTCGGCTCCATGGTGCCGATCATCCTCATCGCCCTGCGCTACGGCACGGGCTGGGGCGTGACCGCCGGCGCCGTGGCCGGTGTGCTGCAGTTCATCATCAAGCCCGAGTTCTACCATCCCATCCAGGTGCTCCTGGACTACCCGGTGGCCTTCGGTGCGCTGGGGCTGGCGGGGCTCGCCCGGGGGCACGCCCGGCTGGCGCAGGCCTGGCTCGGCTCCCTGGCCATCGGCGGCCGGTTCCTGGCGCACCTGGTCTCCGGCGTGGTCTTCTTCGCCGAGTATGCGCCGGCCGGCCAGAGCCCGTGGGTCTACTCCGCGATCTACAACGGCACGTACCTGTTGCCTGAGGCCGTGCTGACCGGCGCGCTGCTCATGGCGCTGCTGCCGGCGCTGGAGCGGGCCTTGCCCACCGGGGTGCACTCCACGCAGTAGCGCCCGCTCCCCACCGCCCTGCCCGTTCGTCATAAGGAGGAGGGGAGGTCGGAAGGGATGCGGGTACTGCGCAACCCGGCCGTGCTGGTGGGACTGGCCATGGCAGTGCTGTTCGCGGTCGTGTGGCTGGTGGGCTACCTGGCCGGCTACTCGGGCGAACTGGAAACGTTCACGCCCTGATCCGGTTTCCGGACCGCGACGCGGCGGCGCAGCCACGGCACCCAGCGGGCGATGGTCCGCTCCGACTCTCGGCCCAGGCTGAGCGCCACCGCCTCGCCGTCCGGCCCCTGCCGCACCACGTCTTCCGGCCGGGGGTAGAAGGCGAAGACGGAACGGCCGGGCGCCGTGGGGTCCGGAAACACGCAGTATGGGTAGTAACCGTTCGGATCGAAGGTTTCGCCCCAGCCCTGGGTGTCGGGCGTGTCCGGCTCGTGGGCCAGGGCGTAACCCTCTCGCTGAAGTTGGGCAGAGAGCTCGTGGGGGTCCACCGCGAAGGGCAGGTGGACCCACACCTGTCCCTGCTCCAGGGAAACCTGGTAGGTGTGCCCGTCCACATTGACGAGGCTGTGCGGCAAGGTTCATCCCGTCCTTTGCTGCGCGGCTTTCGCACGTAGCATGCCCCGCCCGGGGCGGCAGCGCACCGGGCGATGCGGAGAGAAGGGTGATCGGTGGAGAGTCAGGAGCCCGTCATCTACATGCCCGCCGAGGCCGGGACCGCGTTTGCACCCGACGGCCGCAAGCTTGTCTTCTTCTCGGTGCCCGAGCTGGAAGTGATGATCAAGCAGGTGCTGGCCGCCAGCCCGGACCAGTACACCTACCGGTGGGGTTACCACCCCGGCGAGCGCCTGCACGTGCTGCTCTTCGGGTGGCCCACCGGCCACGGCGCCGGGCTGGCGATTCCCGAGGGCGCAGGCGATGCCGTCCTGAACTTCATGCTGGGCACCAGCGACGTCTACATCACCTCCCAGCCGCTGGGGGAGCGTCTGGAGGGTGACGCCTCTCCCGAGGGCATCGACCGGATCCGCTTCGGGTTTACGGTCTACCTGCCCAACGTCAAGTTCAAGCCGGAGGCTACCTGAGATGGCAGCGGGCTGGGCGGAGACCGTGTGGCGCGAGAGCCTGGGCCTGCGGCCGGGCGAGCGGGCACTGATCCTGGCGGAGCCTGCGCTGGCCGGTGCTGCGGCGGAGCTGGCCGAGGCGGCCGAATCCTGTGGGGCCGGCAGCGTGGCGCAGGTATCCCTGCCGCGCCCCCGGGGCGGGCTCCAGGTGGTGCCGCACGGGCTGGCCGGGGCCGTGGCGAGTGCGGACGCCCTGGTCTCCCTGCGGACGGGCCTCCACCTGGAGCACGAGGATGCGGCGATGCGGGCCGCACGCGCCGCCTTCCGGCTGGCGGGGCGCGGGCGCTGGGCGGTCCTGGCGCAGGTGGATGCCGAAACGCTGGCCGTCACCTTGGGCCAGGGGCTGGACGAGGTCGAACGGAAGGCCGCAGCCCTGGCCGACCGGATGCGGGGCGCCACCGGAATCCGTCTGACGGCGCCCGGCGGCACGGACCTGCGGCTTTCCTGGGAGGGGCGGCCGGTGTGCGCGGAAACCGGCCGGATCCGCAGTCCGGGGAGCATCGGCAACCTGCCCCCGGGCGAGGCCTACGTGGCGCCGCACGAGACCCGGTGCGACGGGCGGCTGGTCGTGGACGTGGCCCTGGGCGACATCCCGCTGGACCGGCCGGTGACGCTGACGTTCCAGCGCGGCCGGGTGGTGGAGGTGAGCGGCGGCAGCGCCGCGGCCGAACTCTGCCGCCGCCTGGGCGATGATGCCTGGGCGTGGACCATCGGGGAGTTTGGCCTGGGCGCCAACCCCCACGTCGTACCCTGCGGCCGCGTCGCCCTGGCGGAGAAGGCGCTGGGCACCGCACACGTGGCGCTGGGCGGCAACCGGGCGTTCGGCGGCCGCAACCCCGCCCCCACGCACTACGACTGCGTGATTGCCGCGCCCGAGGTCCGGTTCGTGGGCGCGTAAGGCCAGGGGCATGGTTGCAGTGCGCGTGGCGGCGTGCCGCTCGGATGCCTGGAATGCGGCCACGCGTCAAGCACGTGGGGGGAGTCTCCGTGCCTGACAAGGGGTCGTGGGTCGGGGCCGGTCTGTTCTTCCTGGCGGGCTCACACCTGGTGGCCGCAGCTGTGATCGCGCACTCCTTGCTGCTGGCCGCACTGTGGAACGCGAGGACCAACTTCGACATGGCGATCGGGGAGAACCAAGTGCCGGCTTTCCTTTACGGCTTCGCCTGGGTCGCGTTCGGGCTCTCCGCCGTGGCCCTGCTGTGGCCCTGGCTCAGGAAGACCCTGGCCGAGTTGGCAAGGGCACTGAAGGCGCCTGAATGAAGAGGGCGGCCCGCCGGAGACAGGCGGGGCCGCCCTCATCATTGGTTCCGTGGGCCGCAGCCGGCTACGCCCGGCCGTCAGGGTTTCCCAGCTCCGGGTTGCCGGGATCAGGGCTGCCGGCGTCGGCCGCACCGAAGAGGCCCACGTGACCCAGCCCGAAGCTCGGGGTCGGGGCATCCTCCGCGGTGACCTCGGCGGTTTCCGGGCCCGGTATGTCCAGGACCGTTGGCAACTGGCCCAGGAGCTGGCCGGAGACCTGCAGCAGCCCGTGGATGGCCGGCAGCACGTTTTCCAGCGCCGGCTCGATGATCGCCGTCCACGTCGCGACCAGAGGGTCGGGCACGTGATGCTCGTAGGGTTGCCAGGCCACTGGGGCGTACCAGGGCTCCGGTGTCATGGGGAACGGGCCGGCCGCCCAGCCGGGGGGCGGGGCGCCCCAGCCCGTCAGGGGCTTGCCGGCGTATGTCGTCCACGGCCGCGGGCCGGGCGGTGGGTACGGATAAGGCATGGGCGTCACACCTTCCTGAGGGGTCTCTCCCATTCTATGGGCCGCCTCGGCTGAAGGGTGTAGGGCGTCGGCCGTACCCGTTGACCTGTTGACACGCACTAACAGTATGGAGACGCACGGGCTTTGTGCCCGGCCAGTATGAGAGAGGGGTGACGAGAGTGGCGAAGAGCGTATGGGTGGTGGATCCCTCGCACAGCCTGGTGGAGTTCACGGTCCGGCACCTGATGATCGCAAGGGTGAAGGGGCGCTTCACCCAGTTCGAGGGCCGCATCGAGGCCGACCCCGAGAACATCCCCGAGGCGACGATCGAGGGCACCGTCACCGCGGCGTCCATCAACACGGCCGATGAGGCGCGGGACAACCACCTGCGGTCGGCCGACTTCTTCGATGTGGAGCACTACCCCAACCTCACTTTCCGCAGCACCCGCATCGAGCGCCACGGCGACGGCTACAAGATGACCGGGGATATGACCATCCGGGGTGTCACCCGGCCCGTCACCTTTGACCTGGAGTACCTGGGCACGGCCAAGGATCCCTGGGGCAACGAGAAGATCGGCTTCGCGGCGACCGCCAAGATCAACCGGAAGGACTTCGGCCTCACCTGGAACGCAGTGCTGGAGACCGGTGGCGTGTTGGTGGGCGACGAGGTCAGGATCGAGCTGCAGATTGAGGCAGCCAAGCAGGCCTGATCGCAGAGGCGTGTTCCTGGACATAATAGAGAAAAGCGTGACCCGGCGTGAAGACTCGCCGGGCCACGCTTTTCTCTGCATCCGTCCCGCTTACCCGCCAGGCGAGGCCGCCCGCGCAGAGAACGGCACCGTCGCCCTGACGTTCCGGGACGGCCCGTCTTCGCGGCGAAGCGGATTACACGTTGAACCGGAAGGTCACCACGTCGCCGTCCTGCATCACGTAGTCCTTGCCTTCCAGCCGCACCTTGCCCGCCTCACGGGCGGCGGCCATGGAGCCCGCGGCGACCAGGTCGTCGTAGGCCACCACCTCGGCGCGGATGAAGCCCCGCTCCATGTCGGAGTGGATCTGGCCCGCCGCCTGCGGAGCCTTGGTCCCCTTGCGGATGGTCCAGGCCCGCGCCTCCATCTCGCCGGCCGTGAGGAAGGAGATCAGGTTGAGCAGGCTATAGCCGTGCTTGATCACCCGGTCGAGGCCCGATTCGGCGAGGCCCAGCTCGGCGAGGAAGGCCGCCCGCTCCTCCTCCGAGAGCTCCGCCAGTTCAGCCTCGATCCGGGCCGACACGGGGACCACCTCGCTGCCTTCGGCGTCGGCCAGCTCCTTCACCCTGGCCACGGCGGGCAGGGCGAACGGGTCGGCCACAAGCTCCTCGGCGACGTTGGCGATGTACATCACCGGCTTGGCGGTGATGAGGTGCAGCTCCCGGAGCACCTTGGCCTCGTCCTCGTTCTGCAGGGCCACGCTCCGGGCGGGCCGGCCGGCCTCCAGGGCCTCCTTCAGCCGGACCAGGAGACCGTACTCCACCTGCGCCTCCTTCACGCCTGCCTTCGCCGCCTTGGCTGCCTTGTCAAACCGCTTCTCCACGGTCTCCAGGTCGGCGAGCGCCAGCTCGAGGTTGATGATCTCGATGTCCGAGATGGGGTCCACCTTGCCGCTGACGTGGGTGATATTGGGATCTTCGAAGCAACGCACCACGTGGGCGATGGCGTCGACCTCTCGGATGTGGTGCAGGAACTTGTTCCCCAACCCTTCGCCTCGGGAGGCGCCCTTCACGAGACCGGCGATGTCGATGAACTTGATGGTGGTGGGCACGATGCGCCCCGAGTTGAACATCTTCGCCAGGACGGCCAACCGGGCGTCGGGTACGTCTACCACGCCCACATTGGGCTCGATGGTGCAAAACGGGTAGTTGGCCGCCTCGGCGCCGGCGCGGGTGATGGCGTTAAAGAGGGTCGATTTGCCCACGTTGGGCAGGCCCACGATGCCGATGGCGAGTCCCATGGAAAGTCCCCCTCTCTTAGACACCCTAACGATTATACTGGATCATTCCCAGGGGCTGCAATTGCGGTAGAAGGGGAATGTACACCGCGTGTCGTACTCTCCGGCACTGGCGTCTGCACCAGGAGGTGATCCGCGCGTGGCGGACCTGGAGTTCCTGCGGAGTCTTTCGCTCTTCAGCGGGCTGAGCGATGAGGAACTGGCCCGCGTCGCAGCTATCGCGCGGGAGCGCCACTACCGGAAGGGCGCCTTCCTGTTCCACGAGGGCGATCCCGGCGAGGCGGTCTACTTCATCAAGCAAGGCCGGGTCAAGGTTTCCCGGGTGTCCGTGAGCGGCCAGGAGCAGGTGCTGCGTGTCTGGGGGCCCGGACACGAAATCGGGCTGGTGGTGCTGGCCGACAAGGCGCCGTATCCCGCCACCGCCCAGGCCACCGAAGACTCGGTGCTGATCGCCTTCCGGGTGGACGACCTCTGGGCCCTGATGCCCGAGAGCCGCACGCTGGCGGCCAACGCCTTCTGCGCGGTGGGCCAGCGGCTCAGGCTGGCCCAGGATACCGCCCACGACCTGGCGGTGCACTCCACCCACGGCCGGCTGGCGAGCCTCCTCCTGCGCCTGTCCGAGGAGCAGGGGAGCAAGACCTTCACCCTCGGTCTCACCCACCAGGAGATCGCCGGCATGATCGGTACCAGCCGCGAGACGGTCACCCGCGCGCTGGCCGACTTCCGGCGTACTCGCTGCATCGCGGTCCAGAACGAAACGGTGACCATCCTCGACGAGCGCAGGCTCCGGGAGTGGATGGGCGACCCGTCCGTGTGACCGATATCACCGGCGACCGGTGCGCAGACGCACGGCTCAGGCCCGCCGCGGCGGGTAGACTAAAGGAAACCGCTGCGAGGAGGGTGACGGGCATGCAGGTGAGCCTGATCCACCGGGACCGGCCGGCCCCCGGGCAGGTTTCCACGCAGATCATTCATAGCTGTCAGGACATGCGGGTGATCCTGCTCGCACTCAGTCCCGGCAGCGGGCTGCCCCCGGCGAACAGCTCCTCCACGGTGAGCCTCCAGGTGGTGAACGGCCGCTGCGAACTCCTCTCGGGCTGCGAGTGGGCCCCTGCCGAGGCGGGAACGATCTGGTTCTACCCGCCGGGGGAGCCCTACGGCGTTCGGGCGACCGACGCGCCGGCCCTGGTGCTGGCCACCTTCGCACCCCGGCCGTGACGGGCTGACCTGGTGGTCCCGCGCAGGCTGCGGTTGGCAGCGAGCCCGAACTGCGTTACCATACGAATGTAACCCCATGAAGCTTGACGAGAAGGAGCGAGACACCTTGGCGAATGGAAATGGCCGAATGACCACCATTCTGGCTGTCGCGGCAGCGGTGGTGGTGGCCGGTGTGGGCGGGTACTTCCTCGGCACCCGCACCGGCGGGCCTGCAGACGGGGCAGACATCGTGGCCACGGTGAACGGGGAGCAGATCACCCGGGCCGAGTTGTACGAGGAACTGGTGGAGGGGTACGGGTCCAGGACGCTGGACAACATGATCACCATGCGCCTGGTGAACCAGGAGGCGACGAAGGCGGGCGTGCAGGTCACCGCCGCCGAGGTTCAGGAGGAGCTGGACTCCATCAAGGAGTCCCTCGGCGGCGAGACGATGTACCAGTACTACCTGCAGTCGTACTTCGGCATGACGGAGGGCCAGTTCGAGGACTACCTGCGGATGCAGATGACGGCCACCCGCATTCTGGAGAAGCAGGTGGAGCCCGACGACGCCACGCTGCGGCAACACTTCGATGAGATGCAGGCCTCCGAGGAGAGCCGCCAGATCATCGCCCGCCACATCCTCGTGGGAACCGAGGAAGAGGCGAAGGCGATCAAGGCCCAGCTGGACGCCGGTGCGGACTTCGCCACCCTGGCCAAGGAGAAGTCCACCGACACGGCGACCGCTGCGAAAGGCGGCGACCTCGGCCTCTTCGGCAAGGGAACCATGGTCGAGGAGTTCGAAAAGGTGGCCTTCGCCCTGAAGGACGGCGAGATCTCCGACCCCGTCAAGACCAGCTACGGCTGGCACATCATCCAGGTGAACATCCCCGAGTTCGAACGCGACAAGGACAAGATCAAGGAGCAGTACGTGAACGAGCAGGTGAGCCAGCGGCTGTCGTCGTGGCTGACCGAGTTGAAGAACCAGGCGCAGATCACCAACACGCTCGGGTAGTGGCGTTTCCATCGGGCCAGGGGGCATCCTCTGGCCCGTCTTGACATGGAACGAAAGGAGAATCTGGTCAGGAGGGTGCATTCGGATGCCGTTGGATCTGAGCAGGAGCAAGGCCTTGTTCGAGGCCTCGCAGCGGGTGATTCCCGGCGGCGTGAACAGCCCGGTGCGCGCGTTCCGCGCCGTGGGCGGCACGCCCCCCTTCATCGCGCGGGGCTCGGGCTGCCTCCTCTACGACGTGGACGGCAACGCCTACATTGACTATTGTCTCTCCTGGGGGCCGCTGATCCTGGGCCACGCACACCCCGAGGTGGTGGCGGCGCTGCAGGAGGCCGCGACCCGAGGCACCTCCTTCGGCGCACCCACCGAGCTGGAGCTGCGCATGGCGGAGAAGGTGATCGAGTGCCTGCCGTCGGTGGAAGTGGTGCGCATGGTGAACTCGGGCACCGAGGCCACCATGTCGGCCATCCGCCTGGCGCGGGCGTACACCGGCCGTACGAAGGTGATCAAGTTCATCGGCTGCTACCACGGGCACCACGATGCGATGCTGGTGCGGGCCGGCTCGGGCGCGACCGACCTGGGCGTGCCCGACTCGCCGGGGGTGCCGGCGGCCGCGGCGGCGGAGACGATCAGCGTACACTATAATGACCTCGCCGGCGTGGAGGCGGTCTTCCGGCAGTTCGGCGAGCAGATCGCGGCGGTGATCGTGGAGCCCGTGGCCGCCAACATGGGGCTCGTGCTGCCGGAGCCCGGCTTCCTGGAAGGGCTGCGCCGCATCACCCGGGAGTACGGCGCCCTGCTCATCTTCGACGAGGTGCTCACGGGCTGGCGTGTGGCCTACGGCGGTGCGCAGGCCTACTACGGCGTCGACCCCGACCTCACCACCCTCGGCAAGGTGATCGGCGGCGGACTGCCGGTCGGCGCGTACGGCGGCAAGCGGGAGATCATGGCCCTGGTGGCCCCGTCCGGCCCCGTTTACCAGGCGGGCACCCTCTCGGGCAACCCCCTGGCCATGACGGCGGGCCTGACCACCCTGGAGGTGCTGGGCCGCCCCGGCAACTTCGAGCGGGTGGTAGCCCTCACGGAGCGGCTGGTCAGGGGCCTGAACCAGGTGCTGGAGGAGCTGGAGCTGCCCTACCGCGCCCGGTCCGTGGGCACCCTCTTCGGCCTCTTCTTCACCCCCGAGCGGGTGGTGGACTACGCGACGGCCCTCACCGCCGACACCCGCCTGTTCAGCCGGTACCACCACGCCATGCTGAAGCGGGGCATCTACCTCGCCCCCTCGCAGTTCGAGGCGGGCTTCATGAGCCTCGCCCACACCGAGGCGGAAATCGACGCGACCGTGGCCGCGGCCGCGGAGGCCCTGCGGGAGGTGCGCGGTTAGCCGCGGCAGGCGTTCACGCAACAGGAGGGAGGCGGTGACGGTGCAGCGCGCGGCGCGCTGGCGCTTGCTTCTGATCGTGGGCATCCTGGCGCCTGCCGCGATGGGCGCCGTGGGGCTGTTGCTGGGCAGGCTGGCCACCGGGCGATTTCCCGACCTCCTGCACCTGCCCTCCGGGCGTGCAACGCTGGCCGGTCTGGCGGCGGCCGGCCTCTCCCTGGGCGTGGTGAGCCTTGCGGCCCGCCTCAGCGACCGGCTGGAGGAGGCCCTCCGGCGCACCGGCACCCGGGCCGGCGAGGAGGCGCTGCGGCTTGCCGGCTACCCGGTGATGCTGACGCTGGTGACCACCTCCGCCCTGGGCGAGGAGATGCTTTTCCGCGGCGGCCTTCAGCCGCTGGTGGGGCTTCTGCCCGCGGCCTTCCTGTTCGGGTTCAGCCACGGCGGCTGGCAGCGGGAGAACTGGGCCTACGTGGCGGTGGCCACGCTCTCAGGCACGATCTTCGGCAGCGCTTACATTCTGACGGGCGACCTGTGGGCGCCCGTCATCGGACATGCCATCCACAACTGTCTCTCCACCCTGCTGCTGGGACGGCGGGTGGAGGTTTCGTGGCGGGGCCGCCTGCCGGTGATCCGGCTGGTTCCGGAGGAGCCGGAGGTCGAGGACCGGCCCCGCGAAAAGGAGGTGCCTGCGGCGATGTTTCCCAGCCCCTACCCGCCCCGGCCCACGGCCCGAGAACTGGGCCTGGTCACCGGCCGCCTCGAGCCCGGGCCCAACAACGACATCTGCGACGTCCCGGGCGTGCGGGTGGGTCACGCCACCCGGGTGGAAGGCGAAGGCCCGCTGGTGCCCGGGCAGGGCCCGATCCGCACCGGGGTGACGGCGATCCTGCCCCACGGGGGCAACCTGTTCCAGCAGAAGGTGCCTGCAGGGGTCTTCGTGCTCAATGGCTTCGGCAAGGCCGTGGGGCTCGCCCAGGTGGCCGAACTCGGCACGCTGGAGACGCCGATCCTGCTCACCAACACGCTCTCCGTCTTCCAGGCGGCGAACGAGCTGGTGAGCTACATGCTGGAGCAGAACCCGGAGATCGGCATCACCACCAGCACCGTCAACCCGTTGGTCGGGGAGTGCAACGACGGCTTCCTGAACGATGTTCAGGGGCGGCACGTGACGGCGGCGATGGTGCGGGCCGCCATCGAAGGCGCATCGACGGGTCCGGTGCAGCAGGGCACCGTGGGTGCCGGCACCGGCATGGTCTGCTTTGGGTTCAAGGGCGGCATCGGCTCGGCTTCCCGGCGGGTGGACCGGTACGTGCTCGGCACCCTGGTGGTGGCCAACTTCGGCCGTCGCCCCGACCTGCTCGTCCACGGGGTGCCCGTGGGCCAGTGGCTGGAAGAGGAGGAGCGGGCCAGACGGGAGCAGGAGGAGGATGCGGGGCAGCGAGGCGAGCGGCCGGCGGATGAGGCGGCGCCGGAGGCACCGGTCGGCGAGCCGCTTCCGGATGCGCTGCGGCCCGACGAGCCCGTCGGTGAGTCGCCGGCCGGCAGCGCTCAGGTGGATGAGTCCGCCGTCGCGCCGCCTGCGGGAGAAGCGGAGCCTGACCAGGCGGCCCCTGAACCCCCACCGGAAGAGGAAGCCCGGTCCGGCCAATCCGAGCCCCCCGAGCCGCCGCCGGGGTCGGTGATGGTGATCATCGCCACCAATGCCCCGGTGGACGCCCGCCAGCTCACCCGGCTGGCGAAGCGCGGCGCCATGGGCCTCGCCCGGGTCGGGTCCAGCGCGGCCAACGGCAGCGGCGACTTCGTGCTGGCCTTCTCCACGGCGAACCGGGTCTCCCACCGGTCTGACTACCCGCTGCGGGCGACTACCCTGCTGCGGGACGATTCCCCCGTGATGAACGACCTGTTCCGGGCCGCCGTGGAGTCGGTGGAGGAAGCGGTGCTGAACGCCCTCTTCACGGCGCAGACCGTGGTCGGACGCGACGGCCACGTGGCGCCGGCGCTGCCCGTCGAGAAGGTGCTGGCCTGGGTCCGCTCGCCGCGGCCGTGATAGTATCAAAAATCTATTGCGACTTGAACGAACCTTCTTGTGATCGTTTTCGTATATGAGGTTGGGGAACGCAGACCCTGCAGGCGACGATGTTCAACACCGTCGAATTCCGTTGCCGCACGTGGCTTGCAACGCACGCAGCCTGTGGCTTCCACCCAGAACAGAAGGGGATGGAGAACACAGAATGGTTGATGCGTTGGCCCGCCTCATGGAGGAGGGCAGGTTCACGCGGTGCATCGACACGGCGGATCAGATGCTTCGGCAGGGCGGCTGGTCACCCGCGCAGATGGCCGCCATCCACCTGATCAGCTGCCGCTGCCGGCTGCAGCTGCAGGACGTTCAAGGGGCCGTCGAGGCGGGGCAGGCCGCCGTCAGGCTGGCGCAGCAGGAGGGACAGTACGACCTGCTGGGCCGGGCGCTCCTCAACCTCGGTACCGCCCATGCGGCGCTGCAGCAGTATGACCAGGCGCTGCGCTGCTTCTTCGACTACTTCACGCACATGCCCCACTACCAGGAGGCGCGCCGGCTGGAAGGTGCGGTGTGGAAGCACCTGGGGGTGACGTACCAGCGCCGGCTGGAGCCCGAGAAGGCCGCCTACGCCCTGGAGGAGGCACAGCGGTGGTTTGCGGTCCGCCAGATCGACCACGGCGCCTTCACCAGCAGGCACGACCTCATCAACGTCTACCTGTACATGTCCGCGGCCGACCGGAGCAAGCTCGTCGCTGTGCGCCGCCTGCTTTTCCGCCAGCAGGAAATTGCGCGCCGGTACCCCACGGAGCCGTACTACACCGGCACGTACTTGCTGGACGTCTCCGCCTGGCTGCTCCGCTCGGGGCGGCCGGTGCTGGCGGCTGTGGCCGCATCGGAGGCCCTGGCGGTCTGGCCGGACGACCCGGTGCACGCCTTCCACTGCCACCTGGTCCTCCACCACTGCGCCCTGGCTCGGGAGAGCCCCCGACTTGCGCTGGGGCACGTGCTGGCGGCGTGCAGCGCGGCGGTGGCCGCCGCCGACCCGCAACTGGAGCGCCTCGCCACCGAGATCCTGGGCGACCTGGTGGAGCGGGAAGGGGTGGCGATCCTGCGGGAACTGGGCCGGTCGCCGGTGGACTCGGTGCTGGCGGGGAAGGTGCCGCTGCCGCCTCCTCTACGCCGCAACCTGCAGTAGTGCGGTGCGGAAGCCCCCGGGCCGGGGGCTGTTTGCTTTTCCTCCCGGAGTGGGCAGACTACTGCCAAATTCGGGAGCGGAGGGCAGTCAGACCGTGACGGACGGATTACAGCAGGCGGTAAGCGCGGCGTTTCGGGCGCTGGAAGAGGCCGAGCCGCTCAGCGGTGCGCAGGTGCGGGCACAACTCTGCCTGAGCCATCTCGCCGCTGCGGCGGGAAGGCGCGTGGAGGCGCTCGCCTTTGCGCTGGCGGCCCGCACCACGGCCAGGGAGGCCGCACTCCCCGAGCTTGAGCGGAGCGCCACCGCCCTGCTCGCGGCATGCGTGGACGCCGGAGGCTGGAATGCGCTGAGCGAACTGGCCGGCGCCCTCAGGGAGCAGGGGGTCGATGTGTACGACTACCTCGATCCGGCGGAGGTCCTCCGCCTGGCCGAGGAATGACGCAGAGCCCGGCGGAAGGCCGGGCTCGATCGTGGAAGATGGCAGGGGATCGGCCGCGCACCGGAGAAACCTCTGGAAGTTTGGCCCGCCGGAGGGTGTGAAGAAAAAGGAGGTGCCGGGCGTGATTCTGGGCACCGGTGTCGACATCGTGGAGGTGGCGCGCCTCCGCCGCGCCCTCGACCGCCACGGCGACCGCCTGCTCTACCGCCTCTTCACCGAGGCGGAGATCGCGTACTGCAACGCCAGCCCACCCCACCGGGCGGCGCGCCTTGCCGCGCGGTTCGCTGCGAAGGAAGCGGCCCTGAAGGCCCTCGGACTCGGCCTCAGGCAGGTGCGCTGGACCGACGTGGAGGTTCGGCGCGACGCCGCAGGACGCCCCTCGCTTCACCTGGCCGGCCGCCTGGCGGCCCTGGCGGCAGAGAAGGGCGCAACTCGGTTCCATCTTTCGCTGTCTCATACGCAGGAGTACGCTGTGGCACAGGTGGTGGTGGAAGCGTGAAGGTCGTTTCGGCAGAGCAGATGCGGTCGATCGAGGCCCGCCTTTTCGCCGAGTACGGATTCTCCTCGGCTGTCCTGATGGAGCTGGCCGGCCGCCAGGTGGCAGTGGTGGCCAGGCGCATGATGGAGGGGCGCACAGGGCCCATCGTCGCGGTCTGCGGCAAGGGCAACAATGGCGGCGACGGGCTGGTGGCCGCGCGCTGGCTGCGCCACTGGGGTTACCAGGTGTCCGCCGTCGTCTGGGCGTCGTTCGATGACCTTCCTGCCGACGCGGCCCAAGCCCTCCACGCCGCGCGCATGGCCGGCGTCTCCATTCTCATGCCGGCCCAGGCCGCCGAGGCGCTGCAGAACGCCGCCCTCATCATTGACGCGGTCCTGGGCACCGGCTTCGTCGGTTCGGCGCGAGGCCAGGCGGCCGAGGCCATCAAGCTGATCAACGCGGCCCGGCGGCCGGTGCTGGCCGTTGACATGCCGTCGGGCGTGGGCACTAACACCGGGCAGGTGGACGGTCCCGCCGTCCGGTCGGACGTCACCGTCACCTTCGGCCTGCCCAAGCTGGGGCTGTTCCACTTCCCCGGGGCCGACCTGGCCGGCCGGGTGGTGGTGGTGGACATTGGGCTGGACGAGAAGGCCATCGAGGCGGAAGACATCCAGGTGGAGCTCACACGGGCGGAGAGCGTGCGCGCCTGGCTGCCCGTGTACAGCCGCAACGCCCACAAGGGGACCCGCGGTCGGGTGTTCGTGGCGGCCGGCTCCCGGGGGATGACCGGCGCCGGCGCCCTGGCCGGGGAGGCCGCCCTGCGGGTGGGTGCGGGCCTGGTGACCGTCGCGGCGCCGGAGTCCTCGCAGCCGGTCATCGCCGCGCTCCGGCCGGAGTTCATGACCCTCGCGCTTCCCGAGTCGGCGGCGGGCGGCTTCCGCGCCGACGCGGCGGAGCTGTTCCTGCAGCGGGCCGCCAGGGCCGACGCACTGGCAGTGGGGCCCGGCCTCGGCACGGATCCCGAGGCGCAGATGTTCACCCGGGCGGTGGTGGCCGGGGCGACGGCGCCGCTGGTGCTGGATGCCGATGCCATCAAGGCCTTCGCCGGTCGGCCCGAGTTGCTGGCCGACTGCCCGATGCCGCTGGTGATCACGCCGCACCCCGGGGAGATGGCCCACCTGCTGGGCCTGCCGGTGGAGGCCGTCCAGTCCGACCGGTTCAGCGCGGTGCGCAGGGCGGCGCAGGTGACGAAGGCGGTCGTCGTGCTGAAGGGGGCCTACACCCTGATCGCCGAGCCGGAGGGCGGGCTTTATATCAACCCCACGGGGAACCGGGCGCTGGGCACCGGCGGCTCCGGCGACGTGCTGACGGGCGTGATTGCCGGGCTGCTGGCCCAGGGGCTGGGAGCGCCCGAAGCCGCCGCGGCAGGCGCCTTCCTGCACGGACTGGCCGGTGACCGGCTCGCGCAGCGGATGGGCGAGGACGGCGTGCTGGCCGGCGAGATCGCCGCCGAGCTGCCGGCCGCCCAGCGGGACCTGCGCAGCGGGCTGCCCGACGTGATCGAGGAGTTTCAGGGGTAGCCTGGGAATGGGAGGAGCTTCGATGGATCTGGACCGAATGCGTCCGACGTGGGCGGAAATCAACCTGGAAGCCATCAAGGCCAACGTTGCTGCACTGAAGAAGTTCTCGCGTGCTCCTCACCTGATGGCGGTGGTGAAGGCCAACGGCTACGGCCACGGGGCGGTGCCCGTGGCGGCCGCGGCGATCGAGGCGGGGGCAGACTGGCTGGGCGTCGCTTCGGTGGAGGAGGCTGTGACCCTGCGCCGCAGCGGGATCACGGCGCCGATCCTGGTGCTGGGCTACGTGGCGCCCGGCCAGGCCGAAAGCGTGATCAGGGAAGGAATCCGGGTGGCGCTCTTCGACCCGGAGCTGGGCACGGCCCTGAACGAGGCGGGCCGGCGTCTGGGCCGGAAGGCGCGCGTCCATCTGAAGGTCGACACCGGCATGGGCCGCATCGGGCTCCAACCGGGCGAGGTGGGCGCCGTGGGCCGCCACCTGGCCGCCCTGCCCCACGTGGAGGTGGAGGGCGTCTTCACCCACCTGGCGGCGGCGGATGAGCCCGACAACCCCTACACGGGATACCAGCTGATGCGGTTCGAGCAGGCGCTGGGCGAACTGGCGGCGGCGGGGGTGCGGCCCCCCATCCGCCACGCGGCCAACAGCGCCGCGCTGATGCTGCATCCCGAGGCGCACTACGACATGGTGCGCACCGGCATCGCCATGCTCGGCCTGCCGCCAGACCCGAACGTGCCGTGGCCGGTGCCGCTTCAGCCGGCCCTCACCTGGAAGACCCGGGTGGGTCTGGTGAAGTGGGTGGAGGCCGGGCAGGCCATCTCCTACGGCTGCACGTACGTCGCGCAGAGCCGGGAGCGGATCGTGACGCTGCCGGTGGGATACGCCGACGGCTACACCCGCCGGCTCTCCAACCGGGCGGAGGTGCTGATCCACGGGCGGCGCTGCCCGGTGGTGGGCCGGGTGACCATGGACCAGATGATGGTGCGGGTTCCGGACGACCTCGAGGTGCACGTGGGTGACGAGGTGGTGCTGATCGGCCGCCAGGGGAGCGAGGAGATCACCGCCACCGACCTCGCGCGGCTCAGCGGCACGGTGAACTACGAAATCGTCTGCGCCATCTCGCCCCGCGTCGCGCGCCTGTACCTGCCGGACGGCGAATAGGCCCGGGGTTTTGACCATTCACCGCAGCGGTGTATAGACTAAGGAAGAAGGACGTTCCGGAAGGGGGTGTGCCGAGGCTGTCGTGCGGTGCGCCGCGAAGCCCGGGCCGGTCCCGGGTGCAGCAGCGCCGGCAGGCGGCGCCGGGGCTGGAGCGTCCTTGTCCACGACTCTGAACCAATCTATGGGGAAGAAAGGAAGAAACGGGACATGCGGGAGCAGATGCGGCGGGAGGAAGAGCCGGTCCGCGCGGTGATCGGCGGTTTGCCCTGAGCGGTCCCGGGCCTATGAGCAAACCACTTCAAATCCGCCGGGGCGACGTCTTCTATGCGGACCTGAGCCCGGTCATCGGCTCGGAGCAGGGAGGCGTTCGACCCGTTCTGATCCTTCAGAATGATGTCGGCAACAAATACAGCCCGACCGTGATCGTCTCTGCGATCACCAGTCAGGTCGAGAAGGCCAAGCTGCCGATTCATGTCGAGTTGAACGGGGAACTGTATGGCCTGGAGCGGGATTCTGTGATCCTGCTCGAGCAGGTGCGCACCATCGACAAGCGGCGCCTGCGCGAGCGGGTGACGCACCTGGGCGGCGACATCATGCGCCAGGTGGACGAGGCCTTGATGATCAGCCTGGGTCTTAAGGATTTTTGAGGCAGTGGCCTGGGCATCCCGCGACAAACCCGGGAGTCCAAAGAATGGACCCCGGGTTTTTCACGTGAACATCGGTTTCGGATCAGCCGAGAATAAGGAAGGTGGTCAACGCGATGCAGCCGCTCATCGGCATCACCGCAAGCAGCCTCGGCCACGAGGAGCCGGGCCGCGACTGGCTCTATGCGCCCCACGACTACTTCCGCGCCGTCCGCCGGGCCGGCGGCATCCCGGTGCTGCTGCCCCTGGTGGAAAGCGACGAGGAGGCCGCCCGGGTGTTGGACAGGCTTGACGGCCTGCTCCTTTCGGGCGGTTGCGACCCCGACCCCTTGCTGTACGGCGAGCTGCCCCATCCCGCCCTCGGCGCCGTCGATCCCGCGCGCGACACGGCCGAACTGGCCTACGCCCGCGTCGCCCTCGCCCGCGACATGGCCACGCTGGGCATCTGCCGGGGCCTCCAGGTGCTGGCGGTGGCCTTCGGCGGGGCGCTCTGGCAGGACGTGCCTTCGCAGGTGCCCGGTGCCCTGAAGCACCGGCAGGACGCGCCCAAGGACCATCCGTCCCACCCCGTGACCATTCACCCCGGCACGCGCCTCCACGCCTTGCTGGGCCCGGAGCGGCGGGTGAACAGCCGCCACCACCAGGCCGTGAAGCGGGTGCCGGACGGCTGGGTGGCGAGCGCCACTGCCCCCGACAGCGTTATCGAGGCGATGGAGCATCCGGAGCGGCACTTCGCCCTCGGCGTGCAGTGGCACCCCGAGAACTTCCAGGGGCAGCCGTATAACTTCGACGGGCTGTTCGAGGCGTTCGTGGCGGCGGCCCGGGAGCGCAGGTAACGGCGGGGCGGGCGGCCGCGGCGCCGACCGACGCCGGCCTGGGCGAACCCTACCAGCTGGAGTGCCGAGTACGAAGCGTTGCTGCCGCACCCAGACCCAGTATCTGGTCGTCATAACGCGGCAGTCCTGGCGGCAACATAATAACCGCCAGGAGGTGAGAAACGCAGATGGCCAACACGAACAGCAACGACGTGCTGGTTTCCTCGGCCCGCAACGCCCTCGAGCAGCTGAAGTTCGAGACGGCGGCCGAGCTGGGCATCCCCAACTACAACCAGCAGTACAAGGGTGACCTGCCCAGCCGGGTGAACGGCTCCGTCGGTGGGTACATGGTGAAGAAGATGATCGCCCTGGCCGAGCAGCAGCTGAACGGCGGCACCACGCGGTAACGCAGTCACGACTCCGGCCAGCTGACTGGCTCCTCCGGTACGGCAGGAAGGGGACTCCCCCCCTTCCTGCTTTTCTTGACGTTCTATCCGCCTATTGGTAAACTCATTTCGCCTGCGGCGTCCAGCTGGCCCGCCCGCTCAGCGATCTCCTCCCGGGTGATGACCCCCTTCGCCACCAGGAGATCGATGAGGGCGACGAGAGCCAGGGTCGACCGGTAGTCGACCTCCTTCATGTCGGCCAGCATGGCGTACAGGTGGATGGTATCGCGGGCCTTCATCGCGGTCACCTCCAGCGCATTCCGCCTGGAAGTATCGACCAGCCCCGGGCAGACTAAACGCCGGGCCGGCCTGAGCCGCGGGGCCAATCGAACACCCGGCCCGGATGGCCCGGACGCTCCTCGGCACGCACCCGTCTGCCGGGTGAGCGGCCCGGTTTGATTCCGCCGCGGCGGATGGGCGGGCGCCGAGTGCTGGCCGCCCACGTCTTTGGGCGAGCCCGGGGTCCGGTTCGTTGTGCGGGTGAACAGGCCGATCCGGTCGGGCGAGTCCTGCACCGGGGAGACCGGCAACAGGCCCGTGGAGGGATGCACGATGAAGCTGATGGAGCAGGAGTTCGCCGACATCCGCACCCGGCTCTATCCTCTGATGATGGACCCGGTGCAGATTCACGAGAAGGGCCAGGGGCAGATGGTGAGCGGCCAGATTGCCGAGGGGCTCTTCGTGATCTACGGCATCGAGGAGCCGGGGGAGAAGATCCGGTACGTCACGTACCAGGACCTGCGGGATTGGGGCGTGAGCCATACGACGGTCCACATCACCGCCGTGAGGAACCTGGAACGGCTCACGCAGGGCAAGCGGGTCACGAAGCTGGACCGGCCCGAGGGCGGCCGTCTGATGTTCATCTGGAACCTGCAGGACGGCTACGATGCGGCCCGCATCCTGCTCACGCAGTGGCTGCGCGACTTCGCTGCCGTTGTGGAGGGCAACCTGGTGATCGGCGTGCCCCACCGCAACTGGCTGGTGGCCATCGGCGACGCCGACGAGGACCTGCTGAAAGTGGTCCAGCGGCGGGTGGCCCTGGAGCACCGGGGCGCCGGGTTTCCGGTGAGCCCGTATCTCTATACATTTGATGGAGAAAGGATCACGCGTTATGTGCGCCGCCCACGTCAGTGAGACCGGATTCCTGCAGCAGCTCGCGCAGGCCATCCGCTACGCGGGCGGTGCTGCGTATGAAGGGGAGCGGGCCCTGGCGCTTGCCCGCACGGTCTGGGCCGAGCTCCGCGACGCCGGCCCCGACGACTTCCCTCACATGGTTCAACACGATGACTTGCGCTTCGTCTGCCAGTGGGACGAGCAGCCGCCGCTGATGACCGTCATGCTCTGGGACGGGGAGATGTGGCGCGACATGGCGCGGCTGGTCCTGCCGGGCGAGCCGCAGGCGCGGGAGGGTGGAACAAGATGAGCCAGGACAGGATTTTCGCGCGGCTGGCCCGGGAACTGGGGCTGACGGTCGGCCAGGTGGAGCGCTGCGTCGCCCTGCTGGACGAGGGCAACACGGTGCCCTTCATCGCCCGCTACCGCAAAGAGGCCACGGGCGAGATGGATGAGACCCAGATCCGCACGCTGCAGGAGCGGCTGGCCTACCTGCGGAACCTGGAGGCCGAGAAGGAGAAGGTCCTGCGGGTGATCGGCGAGCAGGGCAAGCTCACGCCGGAGCTGGAGCAGGCGGTTCGCCAGGCCGAGAAGCTGCAGGAGGTGGAGGACCTCTACCGGCCCTTCCGACCCAAACGGCGGACCCGGGCCATGATCGCCCGTGAGCGGGGCCTGGAGCCCCTGGCGCAGCAGATGCTCGCCCAGGAGGAGAGCATCGGCTCGCCGGAGGCGATCGCGGCGGCCTTCGTCAACCCCGAACTGCAGGTGGAGTCGGCGGAAGACGCCCTGGCCGGCGCCCGGGACATCGTGGCCGAGGTCATCTCCGACGACGCGGCGGTGCGCAAGATGGCCCGGGAGCTCACAGCCGCCCGGGGCATCATCCGTTCCGTCGCCAGTGAGAAGGGCGACCCGGAGAAGGCGCAGGAGTTCGAGATGTACTTCGACTTCCAGGAGCCCCTGCGCACGCTGCCCCCGCACCGGGTCCTCGCCCTGAACCGCGGCCAGCGGCTGGAGTGCCTCAAGGTGACGGTGGAGGCGCCGGTGGACGAGATCATCGCCCGCATCGAGCGGCAGTACATCAAGGGCCAGTCCATCTGGACCAACCAGCTGCGCGAGGCCATTCTCGACGCCTACAAGCGCCTCATCGCCCCCTCCATCGAGACGGAGGTGCGCGGCGAGCTGACCGAGAAGGCGGAGGAGCACGCCATCCGCCTCTTCGCCATGAACCTGCGCAACCTGCTTCTGCAGCCCCCGATCAAGGGCATGACCGTGATGGGCATCGACCCGGGCTACCGCACCGGCTGCAAGCTGGCGGTGGTGGACGAGACCGGCAAGGTGCTGGAGACCGGCGTGATCTACGTGACGTTGGACGAGCGGCAGCGGCAGCAGGGCGAGGAGGTTCTCGTCCGCCTGGTGGCCAAGCACAAGGTGGACCTGATCGCCATCGGCAACGGCACCGCCTCCCGCGAGACGGAGCAGGTGGTGGCCTCCATCATCCCCCGCTGCAGCCACCCGACGGCCTACATGATCGTCTCCGAGGCGGGCGCCTCGGTCTACTCGGCGTCGAAAGTGGCTCAGGAGGAGTTCCCCGACTTCGACGTGACGCAGCGCTCGGCCGTCTCCATCGCCCGCCGGGCCCAGGACCCGCTGGCCGAGCTGGTCAAGATCGACCCCAAGTCCATCGGCGTGGGCCTCTACCAGCACGACGTGGACCAGAAGCGCCTGGCCGAGCAACTGGGGGCGGTGGTGGAGTCGGTGGTCAACGCCGTGGGCGTCGACCTGAACACCGCCTCGCCCTCGCTGCTGCAGTACGTGGCCGGCATCAAGGCCTCGGTGGCCAGGGCCATCGTGGAGTACCGGGAGAAGAACGGCAAGTTCCGCAGCCGCAGGGAGCTGCTCAAGGTGGCCGGGCTTGGGCCCAAGGCTTTCGAGCAGTGCGCAGGCTTCCTGCGGGTGACCGACGGCGTCGAGCCGCTGGACAACACGGCGGTCCACCCCGAGTCCTACGCGATCGCCGAGGCGATCCTGAAGGCCGTGGGCGCCACCCGGGAGCAGCTGATCGGCCGCGGCTCGGCGGGCCTCCGGGACGCCCTGAAGAAGCTCTCACCTGAGCAGGTGGCGGCGGAACTGGGCGCCGGGGTGCCCACGGTGCGGGACATTATCGAGGCCCTGCAGAAGCCGGGCCGCGATCCCCGCGACGAGCTGCCCAAGCCCATCTTCCGTACCGACGTGATGAAGCTGGAAGACCTGCAGGTGGGCATGGAACTGATGGGCACCGTCCGTAACGTGGTCGACTTCGGCGTCTTCGTAGACATCGGCGTGCATGAAGACGGTCTGGTGCACATCTCCCAGCTCTCGCACAAGTACGTGAAGCACCCGTCCGAAGTGGTCGCCGTCGGCGACGTGGTCCGGGTGCGAGTGATCGAGGTGGACCTGAAGCGGCAGCGCATCGGTCTTTCGATGAAGCTGGGCGAGCCGCCTGCGGAGGAGCGACAGGCCCCGGGTGAGCGGCGTAGCGCGCAGGATGGCCGGCCCGGATCGCGGACCGAGCGCCGCGGGGGCGCGCCGGGCGCAGGCCGGGGCCAGCGGTCGAGCGGGGCGCGTCTCGGGGAGCAGGCGAAGTCGCGGCAGAAGAGCCTGGAGGAGCAGTTGAAGGCGCTGCAGGAGAAGTTCCGGCGACTGTGAGAGATCGGGGGCGGTTGGTTCCGCCCCCGATTCGCGTGTGGGTCGATGGAGAGGGGGGCCCCGCAGAGGGAACCGTACGCACGGCAGGCACGAGTGCGGTGCGAGTGCCGCCAGCGCTTGTGCCATGAGGTTTCGTGTGGAAGCCGCCAGGAAGTGAGCACGGCAACGCGTCGGTGAGGACCGCCGGCATCGCCTTGCAGAGCGCCTCAAGAGCGTCATGGGAAAAGGGGTTCAGGTAGTCTCAAGCCGGCGGCGGTGCCCTCTGGGGTAGTTCAGGGCTGTAGTTCCGACGGTTTGAGAGGGCGGGCAGCGCCTGTGCTGCAAGGGCTCGGTGTGGAAGCCGCATGGGAGAAGGGGTTCGGGCACTCTCAACACGTCGGAGGGTTGCCGGGGCTGGCGGCC
>Ga0134100_1001298_pt1 | contig 23823 bp, 20 predicted proteins | sample 11_taG_2_FD_94444 | JGI IMG/M metagenome (GOLD analysis project Ga0134100, IMG submission 94444) | Switchgrass degrading microbial communities from high solid loading bioreactors in New Hampshire, USA - 11_42_5_180_A3 metaG | ecosystem: Engineered > Bioreactor > Semi-continuous > Anaerobic >...
AACCATAGTTGAGAACCTCCTGTATGTTTGGATTGGACACCTAAATCATACATGATTTCTCACTATGGTTGTTAATTTTTTTACTACATTTTACCTGTTGCATTTAATTTTACAATTAACCAAGTATTATTTTAAGAAAACAAAGGATTATATAATTGTTGAAAGGAATATGAAATTATAATATAATTTTAAGTGAGAAATTATGTTTTCACAAATTTTATGTTTAGGAGGAGTTTTAGCTTATAAGACAAGACCGGAAAATTTAAACATAAAGTTATAAACGTAATTAGTTATAATTGAGCAATCATACTTATCTATGGGCTTATATACAGTATCTCCTATTATAACGTTCATTTAATATTTGTTCTTATCCATTAATAATCGGATACAAACTACTCTATGAAGAATTATTTAATATTCTGTCGTAATGCAAAAATTCCGTTTTCTTTTTTCGAATAAATATATTGATAGTTATTGTATTAAAATTTTATCCAACTATTTGATTTATTGCCTAACGGTTGCTCTTTCGAATAACGGACGGGTACAATCTACAGAAGGAGGTGCTGATTGTTAATTAGGTACCCAGCTATTTAAGAAGAGCGACTTAAAATATTTATAAGTAACCAATGGAGTATTTTATAAAATTTTAAAATGGAATATTGTTCGGTTAACATAAGATAGTTTTGCTTTACGGTTAAATGAAAATAAAATCTGGTGGTAATTTATTTTTGCAATATTTCAATTACCTTGCCTATATGCAAACTATTCACCAGTTTTATTTATTTTTGATAATCATAATTGATATATATAAATTTTATCCTTTGAAGGGGGATGTATAAAATTATGAGGATTAGAAAGCTTTTGTCCGTTTTATTTGTAATTGCATTACTTATTAGCAGTATTCTGCTCCCGAGCATTGTCTTTGCGGATACTAGGAATCCAAATATAGAACTCCGGCTTGATAAGACAAATGCAGAGGTAGGAGATATTATTACTGCTACCGTTTACATTAACAACATAAGTAATTTTGCCGGTTATCAGGTAAATCTGAAATACGACCCTGAAGCATTGCAGCCTGTTACAAAAGAAGGCAAACCATACACGAACTATACAAATCCTGAAAGCGGTACACTGCTTAACAACAGTGAATTTGGAGCTTTTGCTCAGGCATCAAATAACATTGAAGAAGGTATATTGAATTTCGGCAAAGTATATACAAAGCTTGAAGACTATAGATCAAGTGCAGAAGCTGAGTCAAACGGTTCAGTGGCTGTTATAAACTTTAAAGTTATTTCTGACAAGCCAACTTCTATAGTTTTCGAAGATACATATAGAATGCCTGGCGCCGTTACAGGAACAATGATATTCGACTGGAACGGAAATAGAATAGCTTCTGGCTATAGCGTTGTTCAAGCGGGAATAATCAACTCTGACAATAAGAATCCGGTAACTGAAAGCAATATATCTCTAACCTATGATAAAACATCTGCAAAAGTAGGCGAAACAGTAAAAGTTTATTTAAGTGTGAACAATATCTACGGTTTGTCGGGATATCAGGTAAATCTTAAATACGATCCGGATGTATTGCAGCCTGTTACATCAGCAGGTAAACCATACAGCAACAGTACAAACTTGTCCGGCAGGGAATTGATTAAAAATGAGGATTATTCTCCGTTTTATCAAGCAAATCACGACCTTAAAGAAGGAATTTTAAATTTTGCTGCTTCCTATTTAAATCTTCCGGAATATAAGGCAAGCAACATTGCCGAATCAACCGGTACTCTTGGAGTTATAGAGTTTAAAGTGCTTGATAGCAAGGCAACAGCAGTTACTTTTGAAGATTCTAAATACATGCCTAACTCCTATAGCGGAACCTTATTATTTAATTGGAACGGAGAAAAAATATCGGGATATAAAATAAACCAGGCAGGTATCTTAAATGTAGAAGAACAGCAAATTTTAAACGGTAATGTTTATATAGAGTTGGACAATACGGAAGTTGAAGTAGGGGATATAATTAATGCCTCAATTAAAGTTGACAACATTGCCGATTTGGCCGGATATCAAATCAATCTGTCCTATGACCCTACAGTTCTTAAGCCTGTAACTGCTGACGGTAAAGATTATAAAAATACAACTTTACCTTTAGCAGGCGATATTATTGTAAATAACGATTATACCCCATATTTTATAGCTTCTCACAACTTGTCTGCAGGAACATTGAATTTCACCGGTTCCTATTTGAATCTTGAAGCTTACAGAAATTCTGGTAATGCAGAAACAAAAGGAACATTAGCAACAATTTCCTTTAAGGTACTTAAAGCACAATCAACTTCAATATTGTTTGAAAATTCTTCTTCCATGCCAAACGGTATATCCGGTACAATGTTATTTGATTGGTATGGCAATAGAATCTTAAGCGGATATAATGTAAACCAGGCACCTGTTATCAATGTAGCCGATCCAACAGGTAGCCAAAAAGGAAAAATATTGCTTGAGTTGGATAAAACAGAGGCATCGTTTGGAGATATTGTAACTGCAACACTCAGAGCTGATGGAATTGACAATTTGGCAGGTTTTCAGGTGAACATAAAATACGATCCTAAAGTTCTTCAACCTGTAAACCCTGTTACACGCGAATCTTATAATTCAAATACAAATCCTGAGGAAGGAGATATAATTGTCAATTCTGAATTTGAACCGGTTTCTTTTGCATTGCATGATCTGAAATCAGGAATTTTAAATTTCTCCAGATCTTACACAAATCTTGAAGCTTATAGAGCTTCAGAGAGCGAAAAATCCGGTATATTGGCAAAAATAAGCTTTAAAGTGACTCATAGTGAAACTCTTACCTATATCAGGCTCGAAAATACGGGTACTATGCCAAATGCCATTGACGGTACCATGCTGTTTGATTGGTACGGTAATAGGATTAACAGTGGTTATGAGGTAATTCAGCCTGAGGCAATAAATAAAGATAATTCATATAAAGCCATAAGCATATCATTAGACGAAAACAATCCTTCCGTTGGAGATATAATAAATGCAAGTATACTAATACTCAATATTGATAAGTTGGCAGGATATCAGTTCAATATTAAATATGACCCTGAAGTTTTGCAGCCTGTTGATTCCAATGGAGAACCCTATACCAATGAAACAATACCTGCGGCTAGAGATTTAATTAATAATGAAGATTTCGGAATCTTTGCAGTTGCATCCCATAACCTGGAAAAAGGCATACTGAATTTTGCAAAAATGTATACAGATTTGGAAGGATACAAGAAATCCGGAAAACCTGAAATTACAGGCAGAGCTGCAACTATATCCTTTAAAGTCTTGTCTAAGAAGATAACATCGATAACATTTGAAAATACCAATACAATGCCAAATGCAGTAGATGGCACAATCTTATTCGATTGGAATGGCGAAATGATAAAATCCGGATATCAAGTTATGGGTTCAACTTATATTAATGCCGGTTCTACCAGTGACTGCGTTAAGACAGCTTCACCTTCACCCAATACATTTACACCAAAACCAGAAAATACTCCTGTAAATACGCCGGTTCCGACAGATACTGACACAAACAAAGACAGCATTATTACAATTGAATTGGATAAAACCAGTGCAAAGGTGAATGATACAATTACTGCAACTATTATGGTTGAAAATATTGAAAACTTGGCAGGATACCAGGTTAATTTAAAATATGATCCAAATATGCTGCAGCCTGTTACATCAAGCAATAAGTCATATACAAACAGCAGTATACCTTCAAACGGAACATTGTTATCAAATAATGATTTCGGTCCTATTGCAGCAGCATCCCACAAGCTATCCGATGGAATACTTAATTTTGGCAAATTATATACCGATTTAGAAGGTTATAGAGCGTCTCAAACACCTGAAAAGACAGGCTCATTGGCTGTTGTGACTTTTAAAGTTTTAGAAGTAGGTAATACTTCAATAACTTTCGAAAATACCAGGACTATGCCAAATGCTATTGACGGTACTATACTGTTTGATTGGTACGGAAACAAAATCAATTCAAGCTACAAGGTGTTGCAACCTGCGGAAATTTGTATAGTATCAACTGATCCGGTTGCATCGCCTACAATTATTTGTACATCACCAATGCCAACACCTGTAGCTACATCTACAGCAAAACCTGCTGCAACACCTACACCTGCAACTACGTCTACAGCAAAACCCACAGCAACACCTACACCTGCAGCTACATCTACAGCAAAACCTACGGCAACTCCTACAACCCCGGCATCGTCCAGCTACATTACACTTGAATATGATAAGACCAGTGCAAAAGCAGGAGAGATAATTACAGCTACAGTCAAGGTTAATAAAATAAAAAATCTGTCAGGCTATCAGATTAATATGAAATATGACCCTGATGTTTTACAACCGGTTAAACCTTCAGGAGCTTCATATACAAGTGGTACAATACCTACAAGCGGTACATTGATTTCCAATGAAGATTTCTATCCTTTAAATGCAGTATCGCATGATTTAACAAAAGGAATACTGAACTTCAGTAAGTTTTATATACTGATGGATGATTACAAAAATTCCGGTATAATCGAAGACACAGGTACAATAGCTGTAATAGAATTTAAAGTGCTTAAAGAAAAAGAAACTTATGTTAAATTTGAAAATTCATCTTCAATGCCCAATGGTATAAGCGGAACAATGCTTTTTGATACCGAAGGTAATAGAATTACTTCAGGGTATTCTGTAATTCAACCGGTAAAAATAAACTAAGTTATTTTGAGTACCCCGTAAAAAACTTTACGGGGTACAGACTAACTTTATAGGAATAAATTTAATAAAAAAGGCTCAAAAAACTTTCTGCCCTTTGAAGGTTTCGTAAAAATTGTATTTGCTTTGCTTACGAAATCGAGTATTTTAGTTTATTGAATGTTCAATTTACAAAACACGATTGTGCGTTCATTAGAGCAGGAAGTTTTTTGTATTATGAAATAATTGGCAAATAAATACATTATGAAAACTTATATTTAGTATTCGACAAAATATGACGAAAAATATATTAGAAAACAAGGATTTTTGGGGATACAGACTAGACTTGTTTTAATAATTTTGGGGGTGGTCACTGTGACTGCATTGGAGCTTAGTGAGTATTTATTAAAGGTAAGTGATTATATTGAATATTCTTTTTATAAAAATTCTTCTGAAATAATGAAGGCAATTATGGAAAACGGGTTTGCTAAAGTATGCGAAATTTTAACTTTACTGGAACTTGAAAAGGGAATTTATGAGTGTAAAACTTCATGGACTATTGATGAAGGTATTAAATTTTTGAAAGATGTGGTTATTGACTTAACTGGAGAAATGATATTTATCACTGAATTTATATAAAATATTGGATCATTGGTCACACAAAAACTTTAGTGCAATAAAAAGTACTAATCCATAATAATTTGCCCATCTTCCGGTATTTTGAATATGTGATATACTCATTGCATATTATTTTTCCCTGGATTTTGTAAAAGTTGACAGAGGATTTTTTTCAACTGCGTCCTTTAGCTGCCCATTGTCTAAGTGGGTATAAATTTCAGTAGTAGAAATACTTTCATGGCCTAAAAGTTCCTGTAATGTTCTAATGTCAACTTTACCGTATCTATACATTAAAGTTGCAGCAGTATGTCTTAGTTTATGGGTGGAATAGCGTTGCGGATCAAGTCCGGCTTGTTTTATATATTTCTTAACAATTTTCTGAACCGATTCCTTGCTGATTCGCTGTTTTCTGCTGCTCAAAAAAAGAGCATTTTTATCTTTCACACCATTTTTAGGCCTAACCTTCATGTAGGCTTCTATGGCTTCTATACATGCGTTATTTAAGGGGATACTTCGTTCTTTATTTCCTTTACCAATTACTGTTAATGTGTTGTTTTTTATATTATTGATATTAATTCCTACCAATTCAGATAGACGCAAACCACAATTCAAAAACAATGTTAATATTGCATAATCCCGTTCGGAGTACGTTCCGGCTTCAACTGCCGATAACAATTGCTTACTTTCTTCAATATTCAAATACCTGGGAAGGCGCTTGAGAATTTTTGGAGATTCAAGCTCACTTGCAGGATTATTGGCTATAAGTTTAGCTTTATTGTGAAGATAGTTGAAGAAAGATTTTAAGCTGGCGACCTTTCTTGCACGGGCATATGCTGTATTGTCGCGGCTATTGCTAACATAGGACATAAAAGCATATAAGTCACTTAATGTGACAGTTTTTATCAATTCTATATCAATATCGCTTATATCGATTTGATCAAATTCCGATTTTTCATCAACTAAATTCCTATGAAGTTTTAAAAATCGGAAAAAAACCCTCAAATCGTAAAAATAGACTTTAACAGTATTAATTGATTTTCCTTTTATGGTTTGAAGATAATTTAAAAAATCTCTTAAAATTAACGGCATTTCATAATCGGACATACTTTTCATATATCTGACAACCTCGACATAATATTAATAATAGTAACAGAATTATTTCAACAATAATATAATACAACTAAAAGGCCGCATTTACAAGTTTTATTAATTCTTTTGCAATCTGAAAATTTAATATTTTATATCAGCTATAAAAGCATATTTCCGGATTTTAAACGATATATTAAACATACATATGATAAAATTAAATCAATTTAATATTTCCTATAATATTGACGCATAAATTTAAATTTGATATAGTATAAAGCAATAGGAAAATATATATGATAATGATATAATCAAATAAGAAGATTTCAAATTAAATTACAACATCTTATTTCTTATTGAGATACTTCTTTTAGTATTGCTGAAGATGAGACAGACAGTATTAAAATAATACAGTTATCCCATTGGTAAAGCAGATGTGAAAAGTTAATTACTATTTTTAATACATTTATTATAATACTTGTCGATGAATACAATATTTTCTTTGAAATAATTCGGAAAAGAACTTTAAGCTAATAGTTGAAATTTGCCGGCATTTTCAAAATAATATTTTATATTGAGTGATAAAAACATTTTAGAGAACGTATATATAACTATAGGCTGTAAAATAGCCAACAGCTCCGGGAACTTTTTAGTTTAGCCGATAGTATATTTTAAAGTTATTATAAATTCTGGAGTAAGGTATTTATATTTCAGATAATTCTATGCTTTAAAACGATTTTTTAAATTAAAATAAAATATATGTTTTCAAATTTAATAACAAAGATATACGCTGAATCCATAAATGTGGAGCGGGAGAACCATTATTGGGGTGAATCCGAGCAAAGCTCGGTAGGGTTAGCTTTCGACCCGAATCCGTCAGCTAATCTCGCAAGCGTTGAAAGAAAAAGTTATTAAGGTAATTCTATTTTTGCCTTTTGATTTCAACGCTACAGTGTTATATCTGTAGCGTTTTTTATTTCTGATGGTTATTGTTGTTCCATAATTGAATCTTACTGATTAGGATGCTCAATATTATTTTTCAGACTTGACTTAAAGCGTTTTTCTGGCTTTATTTGCCAATAAATTTATGAAATGGAGGGATTTGAATGATTAGAGTATGTATATCCGGACTAGGGAAAACAGGTAGAGAAGTAGCAAAATTTCTAATTGAACAGGAAGATATAAAAATAGTATCGGCAATTTGCAGTCCTGACAGCGATAAAAAAGGCAAAGACTTGGGAGAAATTATTGGCAAAGAAAATACGGGAATTATTATTGAAAGTTCCGACAATATTGAGCAAGTGGTTTTCAAAACAAAACCGGATGTTGTTGTTGATTTTTCAACCCCGGAAGCAGCAGCCAAGAACGCGAAAGTTTTTTCGAAGCTAAAGGTTAATATTGTATTGGGAACAACGGGATTTTCAGATTTCTCAATAAAAAGAATGTTTTTACTTACCAATAAGTATAGAAATGGAATAGTTTATGCACCAAATATAACTCTTGGTGTAAATGTACTTATGCTGCTTACCAACCTTGCAGCCAATATATTAAACAATTATGATTTCCAAATTACAGAAATTCATCATAAAAATAAAAAAGATTCACCCTCCGGAACAGCAAAAAAGATAGCATTGGAAATTGAAAAAGGTCTTAAGAATTCCGGTAATAAAAATATGGATAAAGATGTTAAAATCCCTATCACAGCAATAAGAGCCGGTGGAGTTGTAGGAAAGCATGAGGTAATGATTATTGGAGAAGATGATAAAATTGAAATATCCCATGAATCTTTTTCAAGAAAAGCTTTTGCCCTCGGTGCACTTCGAGCTGTAAGATTTATAAAAGGAAAAACCGGTTATTATGAAATGAAGGATGTATTGGATCTGAAAAAAGTATTATCGGATTATATTAAAGAAGAAAACAAAACAACCAGAAAAAGATATAAGTACGTTTTGGATAAGAATGAAATCCGAGCTCTTTAAATTTAATCTGATTTAGCAAAAAAGATCCTTTATAAATAAACTGTAAGCAATAAAACGTTTTATAGTTTTTATAAAGGATCTTTATATATGTTTTTTTAAACATGGAATTTATAGCATTGAAATAAAATTCTAATTTAATTAATTCATTTTTAATTAATTCATTAAAACAACTAATAATTTTTCAATTAATTTTAAAACTGATATTTTTTATTGTTATTCAAATATGTTAGATTTTTTTAATATTAAGACTTTTTTCAAGTTTTATTATTTTCTCTGCCCCGAATTACACGAAATTTTTATTTCGTGTAATTATGTATATTGTTTTTTATACCCTTTTTTAATTCTATGCTAAAATAAAATTATCTTTTAAACGGATCGGTTTCAACTTCAGTTCCGCAGTAAATACAGTTATTTTTGTTTTTTTGCAATACTCTGCCGCAGTTTGGACAATTATCCGGTGTTTCCGGAGCAACTTTGCCGTCTAATTTACCGTCTTTTAGATCTATTTCACGCATTATTTCTATTAAATCTTCATCGGTATAATCTGTGGTTTCTTTTATAATAGTCCATAATGCCTCAGTAATCATCATGAGTTTTTCGACTTTTTGTTTTAAAAAGTAACTTCTGTATATGCTTGTCTGGCATCGTCTTTGGCTTGAAGAGCGTGCATTCGTGTAATGGTTGGTTCACTGAAATATCTTCGTCTATTTGTTGTAAATGCAGCATCAAATAATTTATCAAAGAAATCATCCATTTAACTTTCCTCCTTTATAAAAGCCAAAATTTTCATTTTTAATAATTATACTATATTTATATAACCTCACACATATAAATATCTTTTAATATATGTTATACCAAGGTTTAATTTATTTCTTACATTAATACTTTAATACAAATTTTATAATTATAAAAAATGTTACACACGGCTTTTTACCGTGTGTAACTGAAAGATTGCAAAATATTTATTGTTCTACAGGGAATTTTTGAATCATTCCCAATAAATACATTTTCATATAAGCACAGTCAATTGAAGTTATTAATTCGTCACCATCCAAATCAGCTACTTTTTCTCCATTATCTACCGGAAAACTTTTAATTTGACCTAACAGATACCATTTCATGTAACCGTAATCTATTGAGTTTACATCTCCGTCTCCGTTGACATCTCCATAAATTATTGAAGCTGATTCAGTGTCTCCCACAAATGTTGTTATCGAATTTGGGGCTAATTCAAAGCTAAAGCTGGAATTATTTACTGTTATATCGGAGCCTTTTTCCAAGTTTTGTGTTGATGATGTTGTGTAAGGTGTAACTGAAGCCGGTGAAAATCCTTTTAATGTATATGTAATTGACTGTTTTGACCAACCGTTGTTTATGGCTACTATGGCAAACTTGCCGGTTTTGGGATCTTTATAAGCAGTAACATACACATTGGATACAGGATTTTTAGTGGCTTCAATTCTCTGCCAGCCCGGTCTTATAAATCTTGAAAATTGACCGATAGTATATAACCTTTTTGCCACTTTATAAGTTTTGCTGTTTAAGTCCATTTGTATAAGCCCTTCTCCGTTGTATGTTTTGAAACATGCACCCCACCAATAAAACCATGCATTTCCTTCTGTAATAGTCATAAAATCATGAATTTCTTTTGCCCATCTTAATCCGTCATTAATTGTAGTATCATTACCGTTCATATCGGATACTTCTGTCATCCAAATACCTTTTCCCTTAGATTTTGTTGTTGTGAAGGGTATATAACTGCTTCCGTAATTGTGGGCACCGACAATATCAACTCTTTTAACTGCAACTGGATCATTCAGGGAGTTAATTGCATATTGTTCGTTAAAGTTCATATTTTCAGCAAATACAACTTTTGCAGTTATGTTTTCTTTATCAAAAGTAGGTACCAGATAATCCCTCATAAATATTCTCAATTCTTCCGGTGACCATCTGCATGACGAATAGGATGTTTCAAGGTTAGGTTCATTTTGAATTCCAATATGTGTTATTTCAATTCCAAACTTTGATTTATAGTTCTTTATGTGCTCAGCCAAATATGTGGCATAAGCCTGGTACTTATCGGTTCTGAGAGAGCCCCCCACTACAGAACCGTTGGTTTTCATCCATGCCGGTGGACTCCAAACGGTATAAAGTATTTGATCAACCCCATATTTCGATTGGATAGCCCTGATCATAGGGATCTGGTCATCGTTAGATTCATTCCAGTCCCATACGTCTTCAGCCGGTTGCATCGTTTTATTCGGGCCGTCATCGGCATTTCCCCAAGTTCCACCATCACCAAGTATTGAACGGAAGATGGAAAAACCTGCCCCATCAGTTGTTGAAAATAATAAATCGTAAATTTCATTTTGTTTTGTTTCACCCAGACGTGCAATATTGTTTGACTGGTGGAAAGCTTCCGACACTCCAAATCCGTCAATGGTTTGATAAGTGGTGTCCCAATCAACGGTAACAGTTGATGCTGCATATAAATTTGTGGGCAATACCAATATTAACATGGATATCAGCAATGCTGCCACCGTTGTTAAACTAACTGTTTTTCTCACACAAATCCCTCCCGCAAAATATTAAATTATTAAAGTAAAAACTTATTTCTGCATAATGAAATAACTAGATAGTATAATAAGTAAAATGTTAACATGGAAAGCACTAAAACGAATGGATTGACTAATATACTGAATTTATGGCAATTTTATATTAAAATACTTGTCAATTCTATTATATCCGAAACAGCAATTTAATACAATAAAATACAAAAATGTTCTTTTTGTCTTCAATCATGAGCTCTCGCTTTTTGACATAAAAAAAGTCTCCTATAATTTTTTCATTAAATGATATTTTTTACTTTCATTGAACATCCACTTAATAAAAGTAAAAAATATTGTACAGAACAACAGCCGCATTAATATAAAATGGCAGCAAGCCATATAATGGCGAATTTGTAGTTCAAACTAACATGAATTTCTGTTTACTGCAGATTATAAAATAAATATGGAGAATTTGGAATAAATTTAGTAAAATATATTAAGTGACTATTTTATTGTTTTAAAAGTTATTAAATAGCAAGAATAAAAGCCATTTTATTTTTGATTGTATTTTACGTTTTTTATGGTTACAGTTAAAAAGAAATGTATAAAAAGACGGGAGTACCTATGAAGACTAAATTGTTTTTAATTTTTATAATTGTTTGTACAATGTTGCTAACTGCCTGCGGCAGCTATGAAAAAGTTAAGACCGGCAGGTATGAAAATGACGCAAAGGATTGTTGGATAGTCTTAGAGGAGGATTTCACTTTCTCTGCTGTAATAAGTTATGACCTTTCATCGGGTGGAAAACTTGAGATGAGTTATCACGGAACCTATTCCCAAAGTAGTGAAAGCAAACTGGATTTGGCTTTCAGTATAAAAAAAGATACAGAAATACGGAATGAACATTGGAAAATAGATAAGTTAAATAATACGCTGTATGATCCCGGACGAAATATTACTTTTAAATATTGCGAAAAAGACGATTAAAAAAAGTAATGATGATTTTGTTATGCTAAATTTTATAACGTTTTAAAATTTACATTTTATTTCAGAAGAATATTCAATACGTAAATTAATATTGACTTTATAATAATTTCGGTTAATAAACTATATTGGATACCGGAATAATTATTTCACCGAAATTCACCATGGTACTGAATATTGCAGCTTTATGGAATTTCTTTAAATCATCTAATCGTAAATCTTCTTCAAAAATCCTTCTTTCCCGTAGGAGCTTTTCCCTTTCAGTACCCTTTAAAAGCGGATATAATGGTGTATACCATCTGTCATCATCGAAAAAAGCTATATTTGCTGCCGATGTGTCAGTCAGTCTATCATTTTTGACAATAAGAATATCATCGCAACTTCCCCGAAGCTCCAATAATTTATTAATATCTGACCGGTCTTCGTATTTGTAAGAATAGTCAATTTCGGCCCTTACTACTTTCAGACTCTTTATTTGCTTTAAATCATAAGGTACAAATTCTACTTTTATGATTTCCTTATTGTATACAACCCTGCATTTGTATAAACCGGTTTTGTTATATTCACAGGAGTTAAGAATCTCATTAAGATCAATGGAATTCTCTACTCCAAACAGTGTTTTTCTTGAATTGTTAAACCGTTCATTATGTATATCGATATTCTCGAAAACTCCATCATTCAGCTTTATTGTTTCAACCAATCGGAACATAAATTTTGTTTTTCAACTCCTCGTATTCGGATTCAACATTACTGTAAACAGTAATGCCTCCTCCGGCTTTATAGTAGTACTCTCCGTTGATATTTTCAATAAATCGGATCATAACACCGCTGTCAAGATCTTGTCCGTCAAAATAGCCGCATATACCGCAGTAATACCCTCTGTCATACTTTTCTGCCTCTTTAATTATTTCAACAGTTTTTTTCTTTGGCGCTCCCGTCACAGAACCGGCAGGAAGCAGCGCTGCAATAATCTCTCCAATCTTTTCGTTATAATTTTTGCTTAATTTGCCTACTATTTTTGAACTTACCTGCAAAAGATTCTTCTGGTTGGTAACTATTTTATCAATATATCTGTATTTTTCAACCCGGACATCCGTTGAAACCATACTCAAGTCATTTCTTATCAAATCCACTATTGTTGCATGTTCTGCAGCTTCTTTTTCATTGGCCATAATCAATTCTTCCGCATTTTCTATTGAGGCATCAATGGTTCCCTTCATGGGATAAGAAGATATAAATCCATTTTCTATCCTAACAAAGATCTCCGGTGAAAAACATACAAACTGATCTTTATACCATAATTTATATTTGGCACAACTCCGGTAATAAATATCCTTTAATGAAGTGTTCAGTTCAATTCTATTGGGAAAAGTAAGATTTGTAAGGTAGGAGTTTCCCAAATATTCATTGTACCACACATAATCAAAGGCAGCTTTATACTTTTCAAATTCTATCGGACAAGCTTTAATTACAATCTTTTCATTAATTTTATTGTTGTTCAATATGCTATTTGTAAAACCGTTAAAATCATAGAGTATCTCTGAAGGATTAATTTCTTCTACTTTTCCTATAAAGGGATTTTTAAAATCAAAATCTATAATAAAGACAAAGGGAATACCTTCTCTTCCGTAACAGTTTGCGATTTTTACCCACTTTTCAAATTCTTCACCTTCAAAGTGCTGAAACATACTACTACCCTTTCTTTTTTCCAATTCCATATCTGTTATAATGACTATCTTTCATTCTATTTCCTTTATTCTATCAACAAGGATTTCAGCCAATCTCTTATCTGAACCGAGAGTTTTACCCAAACTCACTTTTATATCCGGATTATTTTTTAAATAATCTTCAACTTCCCTCGGAATATTTTCACGAATGTGAATTCCGTCAAACAAAAAGTAGGGTATTATTTTTATATCCTTCACGCCCTTATCGACTAAATTGTCCAATCCTTTTTGTATAGTCAATTGGCTGAATTGCAAAAAGGCATACTCTATAATACAATTATCCATTTTTTTCTTTAGCATAGAAATTATTTTTTTAATTGTATCTTCTGCTGATTTATCCCTGCTGCCATGAGCTAAAATTAAAATTCCTGTCATTTTACAGCACTCCTATAACTTTACACCTTTCAAGCCCTTTGATTAAAAATCCCATCATACCGGACTATTTGAAAAGATATAAGCTTAATTTTTTAACCCACTCAATACCTTTTTGGTAGAATATAGAGTTTTATCAATGTCTTCTTCCGTATGGGAATAGCTCACAAACATGGCTTCAAACTGAGAAGGTGCAAGATATATGCCTTCTTTTAACATCGAGTTGAAATATTTTGCATAGAGCTTTGTATCACTGGTTTTTGCCTTTTTAAAATTATCCACCTTTTCGTTTGTAAAAAACACACCGATTAAAGAACCTACACGATTTACGCAAAGCGGCAAAGCAAGTTCCTCTGCAATACTCTTAAAACCATCTTCCATCCTTTTTGCCGTTGCATCGATTTTTTCATATATCTCTCTGTTTTCGTTCAAAATTCTTAACTGTGCATAACCGGCAGCCATGGCTATCGGATTTCCTGATAAAGTACCGGCCTGGTATACGCCTCCTTCGGGAGAAACAAACTCCATTATTTCTCTTCTTCCTCCATAGGCACCCACCGGCATCCCGCCGCCTATTATCTTGCCGTAGGTCACCAAATCGGCTTTTACATTGTAAAATTCCTGTGCACCTCCGATACAGAGCCTGAAACCGGTGATTACCTCATCAAATATTAAAAGAGCGTTATTCTTATCGCACAGTTCTCTAAGTTTTGTCAAAAACTCTTTTTCAGGAGGTACAACTCCCATATTGGCAGCAACCGGTTCAACAATTACTGCTGCTATTTGTCCTTCATATTGATTGAATAATTTCTCCACACTTTCTGTATCATTATATATGGCAACTAAAGTATCCTTAGCCGTCCCTTCGGTGACACCCAGACTGTCGGGCGAAGACAAAGTCAAAGCTCCTGAACCGGCTTTAACAAGCATGCTGTCGCTATGTCCGTGATAGCAGCCTTCAAACTTGATTATTTTATCCTTTCCGGTGTATCCCCTTGCCAATCTTATGGCACTCATTACTGCTTCGGTACCGCTGTTTACCATTCTCACCATATCCACATTGGGCACGATACTGGTAATAAGCTCTGCCATCAAAACTTCATTTACTGTTGCCGCGCCAAAACTAAGTCCATAGTGAAGTATATCGGTAATGCTCTCAACGATCTCAGGATGGTTGTGTCCTAAAATAATAGGCCCCCATGAACACACATAATCTATATATTCTCTGTTATTTATATCATATATTTTTGATCCGTTTGCCCTCTGAATGAACAACGGAGTGGATCCGACAGCTTTAAAGGCTCTTACAGGGCTATTTACACCTCCGGGCATTACTCTTTTTGCCCTTTCATACAAAACACTATGATCCATCAGCCTATATCTCCTTTCTTTATGGCATCGGACAATTCCCTGGCATAGTAAGTGATCAGTATATCTGCCCCCGCCCTATAAATTCCCACCGCTGATTCACACATCACGGCATATTCATTAATCAATCCGGCTTTTGCAGCAGCTTTTATCATCCCATACTCACCGCTGACGCTGTATGCAGCAATGGGTAAATTAGTATTGGCCTTTACTTCTTTTATAACGTCCAGGTAAGAAAGTGCCGGTTTAACCATTAATATATCTGCACCTTCATCTACATCCAACAGTGCTTCTTTTATGGCTTCCCTAATATTGTGATAATCCATCTGATAGCTTTTTCTGTCGCCAAAGGCAGGTGTTGAACCTACAACATCCCTAAAAGGACCATAAAAGGATGAAGCGTATTTTACCGCATAGGACATTATAGGTTTATCGCTGAAACCGTTTTGGTCAAGGCATTCGCGAATAGCCTTAACTCTAAAATCCATCATGTCGGAAGGTGCTACAACATCAGCACCTGCAATAACATGGGACAGGGCTGTTTTTGCTAAATAGGGAAGCGTTTCGTCGTTTAGTATTTTATTTCCGCTGACCATGCCGCAATGTCCATTCGATGTATACTCACACAGGCATACATCGGTAATTATCATCATTTCAGGGAAACGGGTTTTTATTGCTTTTATTCCCTGCTGTACAACACCGTTTTCTGCATAGGCACCGCTGGCAAGAACATCTTTTTCTTTAGGAATACCAAAAATCAACACGGATCTTACCCCATAGTTTAAGGCATCTTCAATAGCATAAGGTACATTGTCGGGGCTATAGTAATAATGGCCTTCTAAGGATTTAATCTCTTCTTTGATACCGCTGCCTTCTTTTATAAATACGGGTAAAACCAAAGAACTTGCAGAAACTCGGGTTTCCCTTGTTAATTTTCTTATATTCTCATTTTCTCTCAATCTTCTGGGTCTGATACTATTCATTGCATACCTCCAAAATTTTAGCAATCATGCTATCTATTGTGGCTTGTTGAGAAATCACATGCTTTATTCCATAGTGCTTTGCCGTTTGGGCTGTTTTATTGCCTATACAAATGCCCGTTATTTTTGACAAATCCGCCTTCGGCATTGATTTGACAAATCCCTCAACCGTTGACGAACTGGTGAAAGTCACAAAATCTATTTCATTATGATTGATTAAATTCTCAAAGTATTTAGCATTTTCATTTTTTAATAATGTGTCGTACAGGGGAATATCTTTATAAAAAATCCCTCTTCCCTCCAATATTTTTGGTATTTCTTCCGTTCCCTTCATTGCTCTTAAAAGCAAAACTTTATCACCATTACCTACTCTTTCGGCAATACCTTTGGCCAGGTGTTCTCCATCAAAGATATCCGGCACGAAATCGGAAATTATGCCATTATCCTTAAGTGCCTGTGCCGTTTGAGAGCCTATGGCAGCAATTTTAATGCCGCTAAGTATTCGGAAATCTTTTGCTTCCCTTTTTATGAAATCAAAAAATATTTTTACTCCGTTTTTGCTTGTAAACACCAACCAGCTATAATCGGAGATATGATCTATTTCATTTTTTAAAAGTTCATTGTCGAAAATCTCCTCAATTTCTATGCAAGGGTATTCATAAACTTCGGCCCCAAGATTTCTAAGCTTTGTACATAAAGTGTTACCTGAAATTTTTGGTCTTGTCACTATGATCTTTTTCCCAAATAGAGGCCTTTTTCTGAACCAATCATATTTAACTGATAGATTACATACCTTACCCACTACAATTACTGCAGGAGGTTTTATATTGCATCTAGTGGCTTTTTCATAAATATTTTCAATTGTCCCTACAACAGTGCGTTGATTTGGATATGTCCCGTTTTCTATAACAGCTACCGGTGTCAGACTATCCATATTTGCTTCAATAAGGCCATCCATTATTTCCTTTAAGTTTGCTACGCCCATTAAAAATACCAAAGTGCCTTCCAGTTGGGAAAGAGCTTTATAATTTATTTTTAATTTTTCATCCTTTTTTCTATGCCCGGTGATAATGTGAACACTACTGCTAAAATCCCTATGGGTAACCGGAATGCCGGCATAAGCCGGAACCGATAAGGCAGAAGTCACTCCCGGTACCACTTCAAAAGGAATATTGCTTTCTGCAAGAAGCTCCAGCTCTTCTGCACCTCTACCGAATAAAAAGGGATCGCCGCCCTTTAACCTTACTACAAAATTACCTTTCTGTGCCTCGGTAAGAAGGATTTGATTAATATTCTCCTGAGTAATTTTGTGGTTTCCGGCATCTTTGCCCGCATCAATTTTTTTTGCACCCGATGGAATTAAATCCAGTATTTCCGAAGATACCAGCCGATCATAAACAACCACATCGGCTTTTTCTATACATTCTTTAGCCTTCAGGGTTAAAAGGCCGAGTTCTCCAGGCCCTGCTCCAACTAATGCTACAAACCCCTGCCCCACTTCCAAACCTCCTCTTTAAGCTTTCGTGCCAAGGATTTTCCTATATTTTGGGCATCTTCAACAGATCCGGACATACTGCCTTTTTTCAAAATACCCATTTTCTCATCTACATACAGCCCGTTTAAAATTAATTTATCACCCTGAATTTGTGCATGGGCTGCCACCGGTGATGAACATCCGCCTTCCAAAGCGGCAACAAAAGCTCTTTCCGCGTCAGCAATATATTTGGATTTTTCACAGTGAAAGCCTTTTAAAAAATCCACATTTTCTCCCTTTCGGGCTTGCACGGCAATAATCCCCTGACAAGCAGCCGGCATAATTTCTTCAGTTGAGAAGTATCTATAAATTCGTTCTTCAAGACCAAGTCTTTTAATACCTGCCGCAGCTAAAACAAGGGCACTGAACTGTCCTTCGTCCAGCTTATTAAGCCTTGATATAACATTTCCGCGAACAGGAGCTATGTTTTCATATCCCAATTGTAATAGCTGAATAGTTCTTCTTTTGCTTGAGCAGCCAATGGGTTTTGTTTTATCTATTTTACCTTTTGGCAATATAAGAACATCCCGTTCATCTTCCCGTTCTGACACTGCCACTATGGGTAAATCGGGATTTATCTCCATCGGTATATCCTTATAGCTATGTACCGTTATATCCACTTTGTCATTTAGCAAAGCATTGTCCAATTCCTTTACAAAAAGTCCTTTACCGCCAATCTTGTCAAGGCTTTTGTTCAATATCTTATCCCCTGTGGTTTTCATTGTTATAAGCTCTGTTTTTATGTTTTTATCATATCTTTCTATTGCATCCATAACAAGCTTTGCCTGGATGATTGCCAGTTTACTGTCTCTGCTGCCCACTCTTATGATTTTCATGTTTTTGTTTCCTCTCTATTTAAATACTCCCTTATTCCTTTTGACTTTTCCCTTACTATATTGTGATTGCTGCCGTTTTTTGAAATAATGCCTCCTACTATGTGCCGGTCGGAAAATACGGCAGGAAAGAAAAAGTCACAGTCTTCTTTGCTATCAGCCCTGTTCATGAGAATGTTTAATTCTCTTGCGTCTTTTGTCGCCGTCTCGTTTACCTCTTTATTATCAGTAGCAATAATGACAATAAAGGCATTTAAAATATCGCTTTTTCTATATTCCCGCATGATAACTTCAATTTTGCCAAGATTATAAAGTTCATCTATTTTTTCGCTTATTTGCGGTGCTATTACCGTAACCTTTGCACCAAACTTTATAAGAGTTTCAACCCGTCTTGCGGCAACGTTGCCTCCGCCAATTACTGCAACCTTTCGGTTCCTTAAATCTATAAAAAGCGGAAAATGGGAAAATTCTCTTTCTTCACTTTCAAACATTTTTAAATATCACATCCTGCTTTTCCTTGCACTTTTTAAGGTTTATTCAGCTATGAAAGCCTAAGTTACTGTTTCTTTGCCTCAATTCCCTCTATTATCTTTAAGAACATATCTTTTGTCAAATCATCTTTTATGGAGTATATGATATAGTCAACGGCTTTACTAATGGCTTTTTCTATTTTTTCTTCTTCCGTTAAGTCCTGCGGCAAATTATCCATCACTTTCTTAGTGGCCAGATCCTTAATATAAGTTATATCATCGGCGTATTTATGAATAGTAAACCAATCGTAACATTTAGCCATCTGCTTTTCGATTATATTGTTTACAATTTCCATTTCTTTGCTGTTATCCTTTATTGCAAACGTTCCAATGGTATCAATGTTATAATACTTTATTCCGTCAATTGCAGCAACATCAGGGTCAATATCCCTTGGAACAGCCAAATCAATCACATATTCCGGCTTCTTTGTGCATTCAATTAACATTTTATAGCTTATTGTGTGATGCGGACTTAAAGTTGTACTGATTACCGCATCTACCTTTTCCAAATACTCTTGTCTAGAATCATAATCTATAGGTATACAACCGCCAGGAACGATAGTTTCTCCATGCCTGTAACTTCGCAATGTCATATAAACTTTACATTGGGATTGAATTAATTTTCTGCATACACTTCTACCCACTTCACCATTACCTATAACCAGAACCTTAAATTCCGATTTGGCTTTAATACTTTCATCCAAAAGTTCTACAGCTTTTTGGGCAACCGATGGGCTGACACTTCTAAGTAAGACACTGGATTTTACTTCTTTCGCGCAAGTTACAGAATATCGAAACAGGGTATTTAGAATCGGATCACTCACCTTTTCTTTATTGGCTGTTTGAATTGCCTCTTTTACCTGAGAAACAATCTGATCCTCTCCAAATATCATTGAATGAAGTCCGGAAGCAACCTCCATTAAATGTTTTACTGCATCTCTATTTTGCTTAATGAAAAAAAACTGTCTGTATTCGTCAATATCAGCTTCGGCATACTCACAAAGAAGCTTGACGGGATCGATATTTTTTTCATCTGTACTGCCGGATATATACAGTTCAGTCCTATTGCAAGTACATAGTAAAACTACACCTAAGTGACATTTTTTATTTATATCCTTTATTATTTCTCTGACCTTTCTTTTAGTAAAACTAAATTTTTCACGATATTCAAGTTTCGCAGTTTTATAATCAATTCCTGCCATTATTATGTTCAATACCGGCACCCCCAAGTGCTTCTTGCCCTTTGCAATTGTTTTTTTACTGGATCTTCTTTGCATCTGTTCTTTGTTATGTACTTCCTATTATTTATTAATTATACCGTATATTTTTATAAAAAATTGCTCTGTCACCATTGCTTTATTATATCAAATTGAAGAATTAAAAACATATAACTATGCAAAAAAGAGGTGATTTTTCATCACCTCTCCAACTTGCAATTTAATCTTTTTTATTATTGTTACCGCCATGATAAAATGGTTTTATTGTATATCAACAATAATGTTATTTTTTGTATCACTAACATTTTTATCATCATATTTTGACACATTACTTTTTATATCAATAGCTAACATATCTGAAATTTTTTCATAGGGTATTTCAAATACAATTGGTCCTGCGGCACCAATTGACAAAGCATATTTCGGATAGAAAACCACTAATGAGTCTTTGGAAAGATAAAAGTCATCAGGGTTAAAATTTCTGATACTTTTATATCCTTCACCGGAGTAAGGATCATCAAATAAATAATCGTGTGCCTCTTTGTTATTATTTATATCGTTCATTATTTTTTCAGATACAAAATCATATATGAAATTCATGTATTCATCTTCATTAACTTTAAATATATCCTTTAGTGCAAGCTTCTTTCCTGTGTCTAAATCGAAGGTGTCACCCTCTATTCCGGCCCATGATACACCACCAGCTCCACCGTCTAAGTATGCTTTCATGGAAATGATATTTCCAAACACAACTTCAAGACTGTAATCGGCACTTCTAAACCAGTTATCCTTTTGACCTTCAACTTTCTCATTGAATTCTTTTAAAAGATCGAGGGGCAGTTCTTCGTAGAAGAATTCTTCCTTTTCTGCGAAATATCTATTTATCTCGTCTATTCCAGCATAATTTCCATCAAGTTTGGGTAACTTTAAATTTAATTCCGCAAAACCTTCTGCATCATTGAAATACTTTTTATTAACTTCGAAAGTTGAAAAGTTCACTGTTTTCTGCTGGGGGCTTGCTGTCTCTTGTTCCGGTACAGGTGTATCTTTAGACTCATTTGTATAGGACGGTGTTTGAGTCGGTTGTTCCACATTTGTAGTGCTTACCGAAGACAAACCGCATCCGGAAGTTGCAAATACTATGTTAATCGCTATTAAAAGCAAAAACTTCTTTTTCCAATTCTTCATTTCAATAAAACCTCTCTTTTTAATTCTTATTATGCTGCCCATGCCAAAAATTTGACAAAGATAACAGTCACTAAATTAAACTATAATTTGCATATTATATGCTTAACCGAATACATTTTTTTCAGCAACATTTTTAACAAGAATTGATCAAGTCCACACAACAGAATTTCCAGTTATACATGATGCTTCAAATAATCGCATAAGTACTTCAATAGAATAAAAATCTTTAACTTCCAATCTACGTCTGATTACTTTCAGCTCTTTCGGAAAATAAAATTCTTTTCTCTCCCAATTAATACATCTATCAATTGGTTTTATGCTTTCAAAAGTTTTGCCCTCAATGATATCTTTAAATACAACTTCGAATTGAACTTTATCCAAATTCATTGTCATAGTTACATCTTGAGTAAAATCCTTAGAAAGAAAAAGCTCTTTACCCTCAGAATCAGTTATACAGAATCCCTTATTGTTTAATCTATAGTAAAATTCTCCTCCATGGCTATAAAACCATTCATCTTCATCCTCAAAAACTGCCCAAAACTCTTCATTGGTAATTTTATCTATTAAAAAAACACCTTCCATTTCATTGATCTTTGATTTTAGTAATTCGACTTCCTGCAATGCTTCTTTAGCCTTTTCCGGTTTTAAATGATCTGTCTCCCATATAGATTTTAATATAGGAAACTTTTCTTTTCCTGCTTTTCTTATTGCACTCCACAAAAAATTTAAACCACTTATATTGGAAACCCTTTCATGAATATAGTACAGTCCAGGATGATTACAGGCATTTTCTATCCAATCTAAATAGCTATGAAAAGTTTCATCCTCGACATCTTCCGAAATATCAAATATATTATTTTCATATTTAATCAAACTCAAATCAAAAGGCGGAGTTTTGATTTTACCTTCTTTAATGCAGTTACACTGAACATAGCCATCTAAGCCCATATCAAAAACACCTCTTATAATACAAAGTATAATCTATTTACTTGGCAATAGCGGCTGATACATCATAATTGCATGGTTTTCCGTTATATATTCATCATCAATTAATATACCATTTTCATAAACACGCCTGTATATTTTATTATTTCTTATATATCCACCCCAATAGGTACTGCTGATAAAATGCTCTTTTTCATATACTTCATAATTATATTGCGAAGGTTCCACTGACCTCCACTCACCTACCAGGCTATCTTCGGTAAGGTATACAATTAACTGAAATTCTTTATCGGTTCCGTTATAAATTTGGAGGTCCAAGTAATTATAAACGCAAGTAGCACCACTTCCAAAGAGTTGAGTTCTGTTGCTGTCCGGGAAAATATCGTGACTGTGTCTGTAACGTTCAATAACTGTCAAAGGCGTATGTAAAGTCATCCAATAAATCAAATTTGATAATTGGCATAAACCACCGCCAGTCCCGGCGCCAAAAGTTCCGTTGGGATTTAGAATCAAGCCGTCCTTATAACCCTTCCGTTTAGTGGGTTTGCCGATCAATTTCCAATAGGAGAACACTTCACCCGGTTTTATGCAAATACCATTTACTCTACTGGTTGCTATTTTCAGGTTTGTTACTTTATTATACTGCAGTACCGGATCAACGCCTTGAAGTTTTCTTATTAACGGTGTATTGTGAGTAAAAATTAAATAAGGCAATTGGTAATTCAATATATCTTTTGAGTATTTTTCATTACCAAAATACCATTTAATATATCTTTTAAATGTATAATATTGCTTTCCCAGGTATAACCGGAGTTTTGACCTCTTTTTCGTTTCATTATATATATTTCTTTTCATCATAATTGCCCCTTAACTAAATTATGTTTTGTAATATTATACACACTATTATACTATTCTTTTAACACAAATCAATTCTTCACCTTTTATTTCTGACAATACTTGCAAAACTTCACTAATTTTATAATTGCAAACTCAATAAGCACCAATTTACCTATGTTACTTGCAAAATATCTACTTAGTAAATCAACTTTCGCAGGAAACAACTGATAGCTTTGCCTTGATATGAACAGGCAAACAAGTGACAAAGTAGTTGAGAAACTCGTTGACTGTTTCTTTTGTCAAAAGCAGTTTTTCCTGTAA